>Ga0307503_10000015_pt1 | contig 206343 bp, 218 predicted proteins | sample 17_S_MG_FD_194514 | JGI IMG/M metagenome (GOLD analysis project Ga0307503, IMG submission 194514) | Soil microbial communities from Populus trichocarpa stands in riparian zone in the Pacific Northwest, United States - 17_S | ecosystem: Environmental > Terrestrial > Soil > Riparian zone >... | reverse complement strand
TTACATTGGACCCTAGAGAGGCCGCGCCTCGATAAGTGGCCAAGCATTTTCCGAGATTTAAGAAGGCGTAGTAGAGAAGGAGAGGCTTTGCAGCGCTAATATCGGAGTCGGTGGCGGCTCGATAGAAATCGCGGGCTTGTGCCAAGAAGGCATATGCTTCGTTATATACCTCCTCGTCCTCCAAATTCGAGAGGTAGGACTCGATGAGAAACCAGGGGTCGCTCGCAAAGAGGGTCCACTGGAGTCCCTCCCGCCGCGTCCCGTGATACGTTGGCCAAAACGAGAAGGGTGTGCGTTTGTGACGTACAACCACATCCTCACCTTCTCGGGCAGCCGGAAGCCTCATCACATGCCTTTCAGGTTCGCGTCTGGTTTTGCCGATGGCTTTCGTACCAGCAGCCGGTAGGCTAGCTCAGGCTTGGACGAGCGAACAGCGAACGCTTCCGACACCTCGAACCACCGCCCTTGGACGCCTGATCCGTGGTTCTGGCCCATACAAGAACAATTACATTCATGCCCGTGAGCCTCCATGCATGCACGAGCGCAGACTTCATGCTCGCGAAATAGCTGAACATATAGACCCGGGCAAACCGGGCCAGTGACCGCTCAGCAAAGCCGTTGAACCACTTTTCGGGAACTCCCATAAGCGGTTGCCTTGATCCCACTCTGGGTTGAGACGGCGACCATCCTGGATCCAAATTTGCTCCTCAAGAGAGTACCGTAAAGGCCCCGGCAGACGCGCGCGTGTCTTTTCTGCCTTTCCCTGGCGTCGCAAGACCACGGGGATGTCACGTTGATTCCACACGGCATTCAGGCGCGCGCGATCACTATCCATTGCCAAATTTATACGGAAAGTCTGCCTGTTAGAGAAGGGATTACGGTGACAGTGCGCTAATTCCACGGGTACACAGTGCCTCCCCGCCCCGCACCGACACCGCCACCCGCCTGATCGCGGCCTCGCCCGAGGCGATCTACCGCGTCTGGGACGAGAAGGATGAGCAGCGAACCCATAACAGCCACTGACAACACGACCCCGCGAATCTTCTACCATGGCACCCGCGCCGACCTGAAGCCGGGGAACCTGATCGCCCCCGGCTACAGCTCCAATTACGGCGCACGGAAGCAGGCGTCCTGGGTCTATCTGACCGGCACGATGGATGCGGCGATCTGGGGCTGCGAGCCGGCTCTGAGCTTATTCTGGAAGGTATGTAAGAGTATTTAGATCAAACCCCTGCTGCTCCAATGCCTTCGCCTCGGCAAACGAGAGTGGTCTCCCCTCATATTCCCAATACCAGTCCATATCCTCCCTCCCCCTCAATCCAAATATGGCCATTTCCGTCTGTTCAAACGGCCACAGGGCGCTCGTATACGTAACGACTGCCATTACGCGAGTGCCGGGAGATAGATTCATTCCAGGCGGCAGGCGCACTTCTCGACATCGACGGACAGCCTCTCCCCCTGATTCCAGGATGCCAATAGGAGAGTACGACGAATCTGAGCTCGGCTCGTCCCACTGGTAGCCTCCCGCGGGGGTTCCTGCGCTTCCTACATAAATTTTGACTCTCCCCGAGCAGTCCCACGACATATTTCTGGCGGAAATGTATCCCGAGTTGGATATGATAAATGTTGGGAATCGTTCACGAAATCTTGTTTCCCGAACGGCAATACTAATTCTCGGTAGAACCGACACCCAAGCGGCATAGGCACCAAATAATGTAATACCGGCAGCAAGGATTTTTAGAGGCAAAGATAAGTGCCGAAATCTACTTAGCAGGGTTTTCCGAGGGGTTCCTAGGGGCTTGGGCTTGGGCTTGGGCTTGGGCTTGGGCTTGGGCGCGGAACCAGGTCTTACAGGAGCCCCGCGTCCTTTTCCTTTCCTCACTGCCGCCCCCTTCCGTAAGAGCCCACGTGCCATAAAGCCGATCGTCGATAATTACATGCGTAGGCACGCGGCGTGCAACCACCTCTCCACATCTCCAGCCGAAGTAGCTCAGGGGTAGAGCGGCGGTTTGAAGGACCGCGCGGCGGTGGTTCGATTCCACCCTTCGGCACCATCGCGCCGTGGCGGAAAGGTTACGCACCGGATTGCAACCCCGGTCCATGCAGGTTCGAATCCTGTCGGCGCGTCCCACCCTTTTTGGAGAAACAACTTTCCTACATCGCCTCGTTCATGGCCTATCCTGCCGGATGAGCGACTCACCCGATCCCGCCCGCGTTCCGCGCGTGCCCGCCGCCCCCGATTTCACCCCGGTCCCCGTCCGCGCTCGCAAGGACGGCTGGACGCCGGAGCGCCAGCGCCGCTTCATCGCCGTGCTGCGCCGCGGGCGCTCGGTCGGCGCGGCGGCGCGGGCCGTGGGGATGAGCCGGGAGAGCGCCTATCGCCTGCGCGAGCGGCCGGGGGCGGAGAGCTTCGCCGCCGCCTGGGACGCCGTCCAGGCGTCTCGGCCGGCGCCGGTCGAGACCAACCTCTCGCAGCTCTGGTATCGCGCCTTCTACGGCAAGGTGAAGCCGATCATCCGCAAGGGCGAGCAGGTCGGCACGAGCCACCAGCCCGACAATGACGCTTTGCTGAGGCTCTACGACCGGGTCGAGCGCAATTGCCGCAATTATGACCGCTGGGCGCAGGGCCGCCGGAACCGCGGAAGGTCACAATGAAAATTTTCCCCGAATCCCCCAACTTTGTGATCTTTCGGCGCCCGTCGGCCCGGTCTCGACTAGCGCGGGCTCAAGCTGTTACGCTGCCGTTTCTTTCCGGGGAGGGCGACATGGCTGATACGCGCGCGGCGGAGTCACTGGCGAGAATTTCGGTGCGGGCGGCGGTGCGGCCCGACGATCTGCAGAGCGACATCGACGATGTCCTCGCCTTTCTCGTCGAGAGCGAGGACCAGACGCTGGCCCTGATCGCCTATCTCAAGGATCCTTCGAACCCGCCGCCGGCGCCCGGCGGCGACATCGAGTTCGGCTTCGTCCTCTACTGGATCCATCATCCGCCCTGGGAGATCCAGCTCTACCTCGATCTCCACCCCTTGCTGCTGGTCGCCTACGAGCTGCTGGCGAGCCGGGCGCCGCCGACCAGGCTCACCCGCCCGGAATATGAGGCGCTGGAGGCCGACTTCGCCGGCTATGGCGAGCCGGGACCGGACGGCACCATGTACGGCCACAAGAAATATCAGCAGCTCGACAAAGGCTGGATGATCAGCGCGCTCAATTATGCGCTGAACGTCATGGATCCGGACTCCATCCACCACCCGCTGCCGGACAACAAGACCGCGCCGATCCCCTTGTGCCGCAAGGATCACGATACCGGCAAGGATCCCGTGCTCGGTATCGTCGGCGATTGGGGCACGGGCTATTATCCCGACGAAGGCGGCGCGCTCTGTCCGGCGCAGCGCGTGATCGAGCAGATCACCGGCGCCGCCCAATCGCCGCCGATCGACTATCTGATCCACCTCGGCGACACCTATTATGCCGGCACCGACTGGCGGCCGCTGCCCGACGAGGAGGAGGACAATTTCTACGACCTCTGGCCGGACCAGGGCGAGGGGCGCAATTTCACGCTCAACTCGAACCACGAAATGTACGGCGCCGCCTCGGGCTATTTCCTGGTCGCGCTGCGGGAAGGCGGCACCTTCGCCGCCCAGAACGGGATGAGCTATTTCGCGCTGACCTACGGGCCCTGGCTCGTCCTCTGCCTCGATTCGGCTTATTTTTCGGACGCCTATAACGGCCGCAAAATGTACATGGACGGCGCGATCGGCACCGACGCGCTCGACCAGCAGATCCAATGGGTCGAGCAGTTCCGGGACTGGCCGGGCCCGATCATGGTGATGACCCATCATGGCGGCTGCGACACCCTCACCGGCGCCGTGACGCCGCTCTACGCACAGGTCCAGGCCGCGCTCCAGCGACAGCCGACGCTCTGGTATTGGGGCCATGTCCATAACGGCATCGTCTACGACAAGCTGAACGATTCCAGCCCGACCCCGGTGATCGCGGCCCGGGCGATCACGACCAAGGGCCGCTGCTGCGGCCATGGCGCCATTCCATTCGGCAATGCCTGGGGCCTCGAGGACGGCGACGGCAGCACGAACCCCAATATCCTCTATTACGCCCACACCCCCGATCCGGACCTGCCCGACACCAGCGGCCCGAACCCCTGCAATCCGCGCGTGCGCAACGGCTATGCCCTCGTCACCCTCCACCAGGATGGCGGCTTCACCGAGGCCTTTTACGAAACCGGCGAGGCCGGGCCGGTCTGGCAGCGCAGCTGGACCGCCGCCGAGCTGGAGGGCGAATGACGGAGCAGACGGGGAAGGACGATGCCGGTCGCCTATCGGGAAGTCGGCGCAGGCGGGGAGGGGGCCAGGGGCGTGCAGATATCGGCCACGTCGCTGAAATACTGCAAGTCGCGCTCTCCGAAGCGGCCGGACCCGTCCTCGAGCGGAAGGCCTCCAACCGCGTTGGCGACGACGACGTAGAGCGTGTTCGGCCGCTCGCGGATGATGAAACCGAAGTTGCGCTGCAGTTCATTGTTCACACCCACGAGCTCGCCAACGTCGATCGTCTCGCGATGAATCGGTCGCAGCCCGCGCAACCGGATCGCCGGCGTGATCGAAGTGACCTCGTTTGGCGACAGGTCCTGCTGACTGACGACCGGGAGCCGATAGATCTCGAACGATACCCGATCGATCCGGAAGTTGAGGCGTCCCGTATTCTTTATTTTATATTGCCCGGTAACCGTGCACAGGTTCGGCGCTCCCGCCCACGGGCTATTGGCGAAGTTGACGCTGATCTGGGTGTCGGCGGTGGGATTCGATTCGATGCCGAGGGTCTTGTTTCGGAGGTCGAGCGCCTTGCCCTGTCTTTCCAGATAGGCTGTTCCGACAAGCAATATCCACACGGCCGAGACGATCAGGGCAACGGACTTGATGACGAATTCGGCTTCGTCCCGCTTGTCCTTGTCCCGAAGCCCAAACATGACGCTCTTTTTGCCACGTCCCGGCGACGATCTCAATGCGCTAGCCGGGTCCAGACGCCCTTGCCTCCGCCGCCCACTTCCTGCGAAAATGCGCGTCATGACCGAGCCGGCGCAACCCGGGGCAAAGAATCCCGCGGCCATCGCGAAGCCGCGCCTCCTCGCCGGCGGCAACCCGCAGATCGCCAAGGGCGAGGGCGAGGCGCCCGTTCGGGCCTATATCGCGGCGATGCCTGGCTGGAAGAGCGATGTCGGGCGCCGGCTCGACGCGCTCGTCACGGAAACCGTCCCCGGCGCGCGCAAGGCGGTGAGGTGGAACTCGCCCTTCTACGGCGTGGAGGGCCGGGGCTGGTTCCTCAGCTTCCATTGCTACACCAAATATATCAAGCTCGCCTTCTTCCGGGGCGCGGCGCTGAGCCCGCCGCCGCCCGTCGCGTCCAGGGACGAGAATACCCGCTATTTCCACATCCACGAGGACGACGCGATCGACGAGGCGCTCGTGGCAAATTGGATCCGGCAGGCCTCCGAGCTGCCCGGCTGGAGTCCTTAGCCGCTTCGCCGCTACCCGCTCGCCGCTTGCCTGCGGACCATCTCGTTGATCCAGATCGGAGCGAAGGGCGATGTGCAGCCGGGCGAGGTCGGGTAGTCGCGGTAGACGCCCAGCGCCTCGCCGATCGCCAGGGCCCGCGCCCGGTGCGCCGGGTGGCTTATGCCGATCGCGGCGAGCGCGACGTTCATCGTCCATTGCGGCTCCGGCGCGGCGTCCGCCATCTCCCGTTCGATGCGGTCCAGCAAAGCCGGCAAATCGAGGCCGTCGGCGCTTTTGCCGATCCGCTCGGCGGTCAGGCTCCATCCGGCGCGCGCGGCCATCACATGGTCGGCCGCCATCCATTCCCGCCGCAGCGTCTCCTTGTCGGGATGCCGCTTCACGACATAGGAATTGAGCCAGTCCGACACCGGGATCAGGCGGTTGGACCGGACCAGCTCGTCCATGTCCCGGGCGGCGATCTCCCCGGGCTTCATCAGCAGCGCCGCGAGCAGCCGCGCATCGAGATTGCCCGTGTCCCAAAGCGCCAGCGCCAGCGCCTGGTCCGCCTTGATCTCCTTGGCAAGCTTGCGGATGTCGCCCAGTCTGGCGCCGAACTGATTGTCGCCGGCGCCGCGCCTTCTGTTCTGCGCCCGCATCTTGTCGGATCCGAGCGCCTCGAGCCTGGCGAGCGCCTCCTTCAATGTCATGGCAGCGATCCTCCGCGGCGGCCGGCGTCGGGACGGCGGAATAAGCGAATATCCGTGACAGCGCATCCCGCTTCCTGCAAATTGCGACGCGCACGGCAACGGATGCGAAGGCGATTGCGGGCATGGCGACAGATTGGCGGGGCGAGACGCTCGCCCGGGTCCGGAGCCTCATCGAAGAGGCCGACCCCGAAATGGTCGAAGAGGTGAAATGGCGAAAGGCGTCGAACGATATGCGGGGCGTGCCCGTGTGGGAGCATGCCGGCATCGTCTGCACCGGCGAAACCTACAAGGACAAGGTGAAGCTGACCTTTGCGAAGGGGGCGTCGCTGGAGGACCCCTCGGGCCTGTTCAACTCCAGCCTCGAAGGCAACACCCGGCGCGCCATCGACATAAAAGAGGGCGAGGGGATCGACGAAGCGGCGCTGAAAGCGCTCATCCGCGCCGCGGTGGCGCTGAACGTGTCGGGATTGCGGTGAAAATGACGGTGATTGCGGGCTGATCCTCATGGGGTGCGCGCCGATGCCACGGACCGACACCGCCTCCCGCCGGATCGCGGCCCCGCCCGACGCCATCTACCGCGCCTTCGTCGATCCCGGCGCGCTAATGGCTTGGCTGCCGCCGGAGGGCATGACCGGCCGGACGCTTCTCTTCGAGCCGTGGGAGGGCGGGCGCTACCGGATCGCGCTCATTCATGAAGGGGAGGGCCGGGGCAAGACCGATGCGCGCACCGACATAAGCGCCGGCCGCTTCCTCGCGCTGGTGCCGGGCCGGCGCATCGTCCAGTCGGTGATATTTGAATCCGGCGACCCGCGTTATGCCGGCGAGATGACCGTCTCCTGGTCGCTCGATCCCGCGGCCGGCGGCACGAACGTCACCGTGACCGCGGAAAACGTGCCCCCCGGCATCTCGGCCGAAGACCATGCGGCGGGGCTCGCTTCCTCGCTCGAGAACCTTGCCCGCTTCGTCGCGTGACGCGCCCGAATTGCGCCACAAGATCGTGAAACGGTCCGCACCCATGCTCGCCACGCCCGCCGCCCCGACGCTCGAGACGCCCCGCCTCACCCTGCGCGGCTGGCGGTCCGAGGACCTGGCGCCTTATGCGGCGATGCTGGCCGATCCGGAGACGGCGCGCTTCATCACGCGCAAGGGGCTGCCTTATTCGGAACGCCAGACCTGGGGCGAAATGGCGCTCCTCGTCGGCCATTGGCAGCTGCTCGGCTACGGCATGTTCGTCGTCGAGGAGCGCGCGAGCGGCGCCTTTCTCGGCCGGGTCGGGCCGCTGCAGCCGCCCGGCTATCCGGGCTTCGAGATCGCCTGGGGCCTGGCCCCCGCCGCCCGCGGCAAGGGCTATGCGCAGGAGGCGGCGCGCGCCGCCATCCACTGGTCGTTCGCGCGCTTCCCGCTCGATCGGATCATCTCGCTCATCCACCCGCGCAACCTCGCCAGCCAGCGCGTCGCAGAGCGCCTCGGCGAGCGCCGCACCGGCGAGCAATTCGCGCCCTTCCATGATCCCTGCGACATTTGGGAGATCAGCCGCGAGACCTGGCAAGAGATATTCGCCGACGGCCCATAATTGCTCGGTTGCCGGAAATCCTCGTGGCCGGCCCGCCCTCCCGTGATAAGAAGAAGCAGGGGAGATTCTCCATGGCGCTCCAGGACATCGACCATATCTTTTTCGTGATGCTCGAGAACCGGTCGTTCGATCACATGCTCGGCTATCTCAGCCTGGATGAGACCGCCAGGCCGATGGCCGTGGACGGGCTCCGGTCCGCCAAGGCCTGGCGCGATTCCTTCGCCAATCGAGGCGATGGCACCCTCTATCCCGTCAATCGCCTGTCCGCCGCGCGCAAGGCGAAGATCGACGACCCGCCGCATGGCAAGGCCGCCATCGCCCAGCAGATCGAAACCGCGCCGGTCGGCCCCGGCCCGACCCGGATGGGGGGCTTCGTCCAGTCCTATATCGATTCGCGGACCAAGGCCGTCGATCCGAAGACCGGGCTGCCCAAGCCCAAGCCGAAGCCGAAAAGACCCGGCGACGTGATGGGCTATTACGACGCGGAAGCGCTCCCGGCCTTCGACGTCTTCGCCCGCAATTTCTGCGTCTGCGACCGCTGGTTCACGCCGCTCCCGCTCGGCACCCAGGCGAACAGGCTGATGGCTATGGGAGGGGAGAGTAAGATCATCGACAATGTGGGGTTCGGCGACTTTCCGGACCAGGATCTGGTCTATTCCTGGCTCGACCGCCAGAAGATTGCGTGGCGCTCCTATACGTGGGGCGGCTTCGTCCCCTTCTTCACCCTGATGAAGCGCTATCGCGGCCGCATCGCCCAATCGCTGGTGAAGGACGGGGAATTCCGCCGCTACTCGCGCTTCCAGAAGCACTGGCAGAACATGGCCGAGCCCTTCCCGTCGGTCGTCTTCATCGAGCCCGAATATAGCGACGGCCCCGGTTTCCGGCCCAACGACGATCATCCGCCCACCGGCGTCGCCGGCGGCCAGGCCCTGCTCGCCGACATCTACAACGTCCTGATCGGCAATCCGGCGCGATGGGCGAAGACGCTGATGATCGTCACCTATGACGAGCATGGCGGCTTCTTCGATCACGTCCCGGCGCACGACCTGCCGACGATGGCGGGCGGGGTGCTTTTCGCGACCACCGGACCGCGAGTCCCGGCGCTTCTCGTCTCGCCCCATGTCGGACGGGGCCAGGTCTATAGCGAGCCGCTCGACCATACCTCCTTCCTGCAGCTCCTCAGCGACCGTTTCGCCGGCAGCGCGGCTTATTCGAAGGCGGTCTCCGATCGGCAGAAGCATCTGAAGGGCCGTATCGCCGGCGCGCTCGGGCCGGCGAGGAGCGGGGCGGCGGCGCGACCGCCTTTGGCCCTGATCGAAACCAAGGCGTTCCATTCCCCGGTCCACGAATGGCTCGCCAACAAGCCGCGGGTGCGCGCCCCGGGCACCCCCAACGGCGTCGCCCTCGATTTGGCGGTGCGCGCGCTGTTCGAGGAGAATCCGAGGCTCGCCGCGCATCCGGATCTCGGCGAAATGGCCGCCTATGTGGCCACCACCCGCCCGCCTCGGCTGGAGACTGCCGACCATATCGAGACGTGACGGCGGGCGCCGGCGGCGGGAGGCGGCCGGATCACGCCGCTTGCCGCCATGCCGGTTTTCCGACAGCCTGCGGCCATGGCCCAGTCCCTCGCCCACATCGCCCTTGTCGTCCGCGACTATGACGAGGCGATCGCCTGGTTCACGCAGAAGCTCGGCTTCACCCTCGTCGCCGACGACTATCAGGCGGAGCAGGACAAACGCTGGGTGCTGGTCGCGCCGCCCGGCGCCGGCGATGACGCGGCGAGCCTGCTCCTCGCCCGCGCCGTCTCGCCCGACCAGGAGGCCTTCATCGGCAACCAGGCCGGCGGCCGCGTCTTCCTGTTCCTCGAAACCGACGATTTCGACCGCGATCATGCGGCAATGTTGGGCAAGGGCGTGACCTTCGTCCGCGCGCCGAAGCGGGCGCCTTACGGGCAGGTCGCCGTATTCGAGGATCTCTACGGCAACCTCTGGGATCTGGTGCAGTTCGCCCGCACTTGAAAGGGGCCGCGCCGAGCCTCGGCGCGGCCCTTCATTCAGCAGCCGCAATTGCGGCACGTGCACGGATTGCAGCGGCAGCCGCCGCTCCGGCAGGTGCAGGCGGGCTTGGCGTTTTCGGTCTTGGTCACGGTCTTGTCTCCTCTTGTTTGCCTTGTGGCGACTCGGCTTCTACCCTCCGTACCGTGGTACGGAGTCAAGACATGAAAGACGGAGCGCGGAGAAATTCGCCCATGACTATCGCCCGCCTCGGCGCGGCCGCCGGAGTCGGGGTCGAGACGGTGCGTTACTATCAGCGGCGCGGCCTCATCGCGGTGCCGGCGAGCGCCGGCGCGGTGCGGTTTTATGGCCCTGAGGACGTCCGCCGGCTGCGCTTCATCCGCAGCGCCCAGGCGGCCGGCTTCACGCTCGAGGAGATTGGCGAATTGCTGGCCCTCGACCGCACCGACGACCGGATGCGCGTCCGCCAGCTGGCGGGCGAGCGCCTCGCCGCGCTCGACGCGCGCATCGCCGAGCTCGAGCAATCCCGCGCCGCGCTCGAGCGCCTGCGCACGACCTGCGCGGCGGGCCGCAAAGGGCCCTGCCCGATCCTGGAGGCGTTCGACCGGGCCTAGCTCGCGCTCGCGCAGGAACTCCGATCCTCGATGGATCGCCGCGACCGTGACGGTCGTCACGCGCCGGCCCGCCAAGGGCGGATAATCTCGCCCCGATGATTCTCATGAGGAGGCGAAAATGACCGAGTCTCGCAAAGCGAAAAAGGAAGCCCCGACGGGGCGGGCCGAGGCGCTTCGGGCCGATGCGGCCCGCGCCATGGAGAGCCTGTCGACCAGCGTCGACGGCGCGGGCAGACTCACCTGCGCCTTCTTCGAAGAGGCCGTGAATCGGCTCGACAGCGCGGTTTGCGGAACGAAGGTCAATTCGCTCCCGCACGCCGGCGATCATCGCCATACCGGCTGCAAATGCAGCGGCGGCAGCGACACCCATTTCATGGCCGATCTGATCGTCTTGATCGACACCAGCGGCTCGATGAACGAAGAAGCCGGCCAAGTCAGCGCGGCGGTGGCAGCGGCGCTGCGGGGCGCCAAGGAGCATTGCAACGTCGACCTGCGCATCGCCTTCATGGGCGTCGAGGGCGTCTGGCCCGGCACCATCTTCACGACCGATTATCTGGCCTATCTCAAGAGCATCCTCAATCCCGACCCGGTCTTCGAGACGGACGCCGGGCCCGGCGGCCTTCCCGGCGAGGAGGGCGCCAACGCGATCGTGGACCTGTCGAAATATTATGACTGGCGGCGGGACGCGTGCCGCGCGATCTTCTACATCAGCGACGAGGAGCTCGACAGCGACACCCCGCTCGGCGACACCGCCAATGAGGACCTGCAGACCGCCAAGGCGATCGCGGCGGCCAAGGCGAACAAGGTGACGGTGTTCGCCCACCATATCACCAACCTGAATCGCGGCCCCAACGTCATCAAGAATTACACGGATCTGTGCGACCAGACCGGCGGCAAGGCCTTCTTCAGCGACACTGCGTCGCGCGAAGCCTATGAGGACATCCTCGTCCAGGCGATTTGCGGGGCGTGCGGGCTGCCGCGCTGCGAGGCGGTCGAAGCGCCCGACCTCGAGCCCTGCATCTCGGTCAGCTGGGGCGACAGTCCGTGCGACTGCTTCGAAACCGACGACACCGAGATCGTCTGCATCACGGTCTGCAATTGCTATTCGAACATCAGCTTCAGCAATTTCAGGATCATGGGCATCGTCATGCTGGCCACCGGTCCGGGCGGGCCGGGGCCGGTGCCGGCGCTTCCCGACGGGACGCCCTCGGTGCAGATCGTTCCGCCCGGCCCGGTCTGCTTCGGCGACATTCCGCCCTGCCGCGACGACCAGGCCGGGTGCGTGTCCCGCCAGTTCGTGATCCGCACGCGCGGCGCCAAGTCCGGCGATTATCTCGTCGCCCTGGCCGGCATCTGCTACGATGTCTGCTTCCACTACAACAATCGGGACGCCTTCACGCTGACCCTGTGCGCCGACTGAGCGGGGGCGGACGCGGCGGTGCCGGACGATCAGTCCGCCCGCCGCGCGCTCAGGATCCGCACCGGCCGCTCGATCATCTGCCCGCGCATCGGGCCGACGCCGGCATTGGGCAGGGTCGGCGCCGCCAGGATGCGCCGGACCACGTCCCGGCCCTCGACCACCCGGCCGAACGCGGCATAGCCGAGATTGTCGGCGGGCCGGCCGCGGCCCGCGTCCATCGACGGCTGGGCTCCCGCGGTGATGAAGAAATCGCCGGTCGCGCTGCCCGGCGCGGTGCGCGCCATCGAGATGGCGCCATCATTATGGCTGAGGCCGGTCCGGCTGGTCGGCTCGTGCGCGATCGGCAGCAAGGTGCGCCTGACGTCGCGGCGGATGCCGCCCTGGATGAAGCCCTGCCCGCTGAGGCCGCGGCTCCGCGAGGCGCGGTAGAAGGCCACGCCGTCGAACTTGCCCTGATCGACATAAGCGAGGAAATTGGCCGTCGTCACCGGCGCCCGGCGCGCATCGAGCGCCACCACGATCGCCCCCATCTCGGTGTCGAGCCGCACGCGCACGACGTCCGCCTGCGGCCGGGCGGCGACGATGTTGACGATCGCGCGCGCGTCGTCGGCCGGCGCCGGCGCCTCACCGCCGCAGCCGGCGGCAAGGAGGAGCAGCGGAGCGAACAGGCTGAACGGCCGAATCATCGCGCCAGCCTACGTCATTTTACTTGGCGAGGCGCGTTGGATCGTCGCCGCTTCTTCGCTAGGATAGTCCGTCCATTTCGAGGAGCCCGAGCCCATGTCCGATTCCACTTGGGGCACGCCCCAGATCCACACCCGCCAAGCCGGCGTCGCCGACGATATCGATTATGAGATCAAAGGCCAGGAGCTGCAGTTCGTCGAGGTCGAGCTCGATCCCGGCGAAAGCGCGGTGGCCGAAGCCGGCGCGATGGTCTGGAAGGATGCCAGCATCGAGATGACGACGGTGTTCGGCAACGGCGCCGGCCAGGAGGGCGGCTTCATGGGCAAATTGCTCTCCGCCGGCAAAAGGCTGGTGACCGGCGAGAGCCTGTTCACCACCGTCTTCACCCACAATGGCAGCGGCAAGGCGCGGGTCGCCTTCGGCGCGCCGGTGCCGGGCACGATCCTGCCGTTGCGCCTCGCCGATCTCGGCGGGACCCTGATCTGCCAGAAGGACAGCTTCCTCGCCGCCGCCAAGGGCGTCGAGATCGGCATCCACTTTCAGAAGCGCATATTGACCGGCCTGTTCGGCGGCGAGGGCTTCATCATGCAGAAGCTCGAGGGCGACGGCTGGGTGTTCGTCCAGATGGGCGGCACTCTGATCGAGCGCGACCTTCGGCCGGGCGAGGAGCTCCACGTCGACACCGGCTGCATCGCCGCCTTCACGCCCAGTGTCGATTTCGACGTGATCGGCGCCGGCGGCATCAAGAGCGCTTTGTTCGGCGGCGAGGGCCTCTTCTTCGCGCGCTTGAGAGGCCCGGGCCGGGTCTGGATCCAGTCGCTGCCGTTCGCGCGGCTGGCCGGCCGCATGCTCGCCGCCGCAATGCCCGCGGGCGGCCAGAATCGCGGCGAAGGCTCGATCCTCGGGCCCTTGGGCGGCTGGGTCCAGGGCAATAGCTGAGCGGGAGGGACTGCCCGTGAGCAGTCACGAGGAAGCGTCCATCGCCCTCTTCGCTTATGGCTCGCTGCGCCAGCCGGAGGTGCAGCGCGCCAAGTTCGGCCGCCTGCTGGAGGGGCGGCCGGACGCTCTTCCGGGCTTCGTCCTGGCGCCGCTGACGATCACCGACCCTGGCGTCGTCGCGACCAGCGGCGCGGCCGTCCACAAAATCGCGCGCCGCACCGGAAACGCTGCCGATCTGGTCCCGGGCCTCGTCTTCGCTATCACCGCGGCCGAGCTCGAAGCCGCCGACAATTACGAGGTCGACGCTTATACCCGCGTCCACATCCGCCTCGCCTCCGGCAGCGAGGCGTTCGTCTATGTGGCCGCTGAAGCCTGAAGCTTCCCCATGATCGCGAATCCGCTTGTCACCGGGCCGGCCATGCGTGACACTCGCCTGCCCGACCGATCGCGGGCTTATGGAGGGATCATGAACAAGCTGCTCCTTGGCGTCGTCGCGGCCGCGGGCCTCGCTTTGCCGCTCCAGGCCCAGGCCTGCCGCGGCAATTTCCTGGGCTCGTACAGCACCTATATCGGCCGGCAGGACCTCACTGCCAGCGACGGCGTCGCGATCGGCAACGTCCAGGGGATCATCCAGCAGGACCGCGCCAATCTGCATCGCTTCCACCGGCCGGACCGCGGCGACGGCTATGACGACATGTTCCTGTCGGCCGAGTCGCGCGCTTTGATCCCGCGCTGGCGGCTCGAGGTCGCGCCCGCCACCGCCGCCGCGATCCGGCGCGGCAATGCCCGGATCAACGTGCGCGTCTTCGAGGGCTGCATCGAGGTGCGGCCCGCCTGAGGCGCGCGAAGCGGGCCGGGGGGGTCCTGGTCAGCGCTTGATGTCGCTGACCATCCCCTTGGTGGAGGGGTTGGAGGCGTTTTTCTTCGGCTTTTCCGCCTTAGGCTTGCGGGCTTCCTTGTTCGATTTCTTCTGGCCTTTCGCCATCGTCCTCATCCTTCACGTGCACGGATGGTCGCCAGCCTAGCCGCAATTTCGGGCGGCGGCCACGCATTTAGCCCAGTCTTAACCCTTCCGCCTTAGATGCTGCCCCGAAACGACGGGGCAAAATCATGAGCTTTTCCTTCACCGATTTCGCGGCGGCGCTGAAGGCCGGGGTGCGGCTGTCCGCCGAGGACGTGCTGGCGGTGCGCCGCTCGGTCTGGCCGGACGGCAGGATTTCGGACGACGAGGCCAGGGCCTTGTTCGAGGTCAACCGGCTGGCCGCGGACCCCGCGCCGGAATGGGCCGAGTTCTTCCTCGAGGCTGTGTGCGATCATGTCGTCAACGGCAAGGAGCCCAAGGGCTATATCGACCTGGCCAATGCCGCCTGGCTGGTCGAGGAGATCGAGCGCGGCGGCGGGCCGGTCAGCGGGCTCGAGCTCGCGCTCGTCGTCAGGGTGATCGAGCGGGCGCTGAACGGCCCGGCGGAGCTCAAATCCTGGGTGCTCGCCCGGATCGCGGAAGCCGTGCTTCGCGACGGCCGCGTCGACGGGCAGGAAGCCGGGCTGCTGCGCCGGACCATCTTCGCCTCGGGCGGCGACGGCGCGCTCGCCGTCAGCCGGGACGAGGCCGAGCTGCTCTGGCGCCTCAAGGACGCCTGCCGCGATGCCGACAACGCGCCCGAATGGAAGACCCTCTTCGTGCAGGGCGTGGGCAATCACCTGATGGCCTATAACAGCTACCAGCCGCTCGAGCGCGGCGAGGCGGCGAGGCTCGAAGCCTTCATGGACGATCGCCGCAGCAGCGTGCTCGGCTTCTTCGCGCGGATGCGCGGCGCCAATCCGCTGGGCGAGGCGCGCCAGCTGCTCGCCGGCGAGGCGCCCAAGGTCGATCACGAGGCGGCGGTCGCCGCGGCGCGGGCGATCAGCGGTGACGAGAATGACTGGCTCCAGGCCCATGTCGACGCCGACGGCGTCCGCGACCCCTATGAGGAAGCCCTGCTCGCCTTCGTCGCCGGGGAGAGCAGCCGCTAAGGCCGCTCTCGCGCGCCCTCTTGCGGCGGCGGCGGCGGTGCGGCACCCTCCGGCGCGGCGGAGGGGCTGAAGGTGAGCTATACCGACGACGGGGCGGATTGGGACGCGCTTGCGGACCGCGGTCATCCGGTGCTCGCCACGGTCATCGGTGCCGCAACCCTCCTGATCGTGACCCTGACCGGGCGCTACGCTACCGGCTGGCAGGAGGGAATCGCCTATCGGCTCGGCTATGCCACAGGGGGTGCGCTCGCGATCTGGCTGGTCGCTTATCTGGTGACGCTGCGCAAGGCGCGGCCGCTCTGGAGACTAACCTCGTTCGTCGCGCTCTTCGCCGTCGCTTTGGCGGCGGGCACGTTGCGGCTGCGCCCGCCCGACAGGACCGTCATCCCCCTCTACGCCGACTCGCGCGACACGGCGCGGCAGATCGAGCAAGTGATCGCCCGCCCCGACCAGCCGCCGGATCGCGTCGCGGCCGGCCGGGGACCGATCTCGCAAATGTCGGCCGCGATCCTGAACGGCGTGCTCGAGGACCGGCGGGCCTTCGAAGCGGAGGCCGAGGCGGCGGGGCTCAATCAGGTGATCGGCGATTCGGCGATCACCCGGTCGAGCGCCGTGCTCGACCGCTGCGAGGCGCTCGGCGGGCTGGCCGCGCGGGCGCATCATTATGGCGCCCGCTGGCAGGTGCATCGCGACGCCGCCCGGCGGATCGGCGACGCCGCGGTCCGCGACGGCCGCCTTCCGGCGGGCTTCCTCGACGGCTTCATGGCCAGCGCCGAGAGCGATTCCCGCAACTATATGCGGATCTGGACGCTCACCGCCGATACGGTCTCCACGGCCGTCCCGCTCTGCCGGATCCTCGCGCGCCGCCGCTGGACGCTCGAAGGAGGCCGCTTCATGTTCGCCAGTAACGGCGATTTCAGGGACTATGATCTCCATTTCACCCGCCTCACCGCGCTGAACGCGGAGCTGGACCGCCTGCAGCGCGCCGCGCAGAATCGCGCTCGCGCCAGCATCGCCAGGATGCGCTAGGGTCCGCATTCCATGGGAACCTCGGCCTCGGCGGGCAGCGCCCAATCGATCGGCGCGAGGCCCCGGCTTTCGAGGAACGCATTGGCCTTCGAGAAATGGCGGCAGCCGAAATAGCCGCTATGGGCCGAAAGCGGGCTCGGATGCGGCGCCTTCAGCACCAGGTGGCGCCCGCCTTTGTCGATCGAATCGACCAGGGCCGCCTTCTTCTGGGCGTAGCTGCCCCACAGCATGAACACGACCGGGTCCGGCTGACGGTTGACCGCGGCGATCGCGGCGTCGGTGAAGCGCTCCCAGCCGCGCTCGCGGTGCGAGGCGGCCTGGCCCATGCGCACGGTGAGCACGGCGTTCAAGAGCAGCACGCCCTGCTTCGCCCAATGTTCGAGGAAGCCGTGGCGCGCCGGCGGCAGGCCGAGATCGCTTTGCATCTCCTTGTAGATGTTGACGAGGCTGGGCGGGGTCGCAATCCCCGGCCTGACGCTGAAGCACAGGCCGTGCGCCTGGCCCGGCCCGTGATAGGGGTCCTGGCCGAGGATGACGACGCGCACCTTGCCGAGCGGCGTCAGATCGAGCGCGCGGAACCATTCGCCGCCTTTGGGGAAGATGCGCGCGCCCGCCGCCTTTTCCGCGAGCAGGAAGTCCTTGAGCGCGCGCATATAGGGCTGCTCGAACTCGGACCCGAGCGGCGCCAGCCAGCTTTCGTGGAGGCGGATGCCCTCGCTCATCGCCCGATCAGCCGCAAGGTCGCCGCGTCGCGCTCGCCGCCGTGGAAAGCGGCCAGCGCCGCGGCGAAGGGGGCCGGATCGCCGGCGACGGCCTCGAACAGGGTCATCGAGGAGCGCAGCTTCATCGCGTCCACCGCCCCGAAGATCGCCTCCGCGCTGCGCTCGCGATGGGCGAGGATCGCCGCGGTGCAGTCGCGCAGCCGCGCCCCGAGCAATGGATGAGCGAGATAGGCGCGCGCCTCGTCGGCCGAGGCGATCGCGTAGCGGCGCGCCATCGGGCTCGTGCCGAGGCCGGCGACCTGCGGGAAGACGAACCACATCCAGTGGCTTTCCTTGCGCCCCTGCCGGAGCTCGGCGAGCGCCCGGCCGTAGATCGGGGCCTGCGCCTCGACGAACCGTTCCAGCTCGAAACCGGCCATGCCTCAGCTCTCGGGAAGGGTGCGGTTGACCAAATGGGGCTCCGGCCGCGCGCCCTGGGCCCGCGCGTCCGCGAGCCGCGCCCCTTCTTTCGCCAGCAGGTCGAACAGACGCTCGGGGTCGGCGAAACGCAGCGAAGCGGCGAAGGCCTCGGCGCCTTCCGCGACCACGATCTCGCGTCTGCCCTCGGCGAGGCCATCGAGGATCCGCCGCGCGCATTCGGCCGGGTCCATGCCGGCCTCGATATTGGCGTCGGAGGCGCCGCGCGCGCTGCCGTCGCCCTGGAGCGCGTTCGCCGCCACCCGGGTGCGCACCGAGCCGGGCAGGACGTTGGTCACCTTGATTCGATAGGCCGTCTCGACCTCGGCCCGCAGCGCGTCGCCATAGCCGATCAGGCCGTGCTTGGCGGCGGCGTAGGCGGTCCGCAGCACCGGCCCGAGGCGCCCGGCGACCGAGGCGATCATGACGACATGGCCGTGGCCCCGCTCGGCCATGAGCGGGAGCAGCCTCTGGGTCAGCCGGATCGGCGCCATCAGGTCGACGGCGACGATCCGTTCATAGACCTCTGGCTGGGTATCGATGGCGAGGCTGCGCTGGCTGATCCCGGCATTGTTGACGAGCATGTCGACGCCGCCGCGCCAGGCCCAGGCCGCATCCGCGGCGCCATCCATCGCCGTCCGGTCGGTCGCCTCGAACGGCAGCACCAGAGTCTCGCCGCCGAGCCGGCCGGCCACCGCGTCGAGCGCGCCGCGCCGCCGCCCCGACAGGACCAAGACCGCGCCTTCGGCCGCGAACGCCTCGGCCAGCGCCTCGCCAATGCCCGAGGAGGCGCCGGTGATCCAGATCGTCCGTCCCTGGAAGCGCATCGCCGGGCGTCGGTTCTCAGCGGCGGGGGTGGCGTGAGCGCCATTCCCGGACCGCGGCCAGCGTGTTGGTAACATGATTGCGCCAGTCGAGGTTCGAATAAGCGTAGATGATGCGGCCGTTGGGCGCGATCACATAGGAGGTGCGGTTGGTGAGATTCGCGCGCTCGGCCGAGAAGCGCACGTCATAGGCGTTGATCATATTCGGGGTCGCGGTCGCCACCGGAAAGGCGTTGCGGCAGGCCTCGACCGAGAAGCGGCGGAGCGTGTCGTAATCGTCGGCGGAAAGCCCGATCACCCGGGCGCCGGCGCGGCGGAAATCGCGCGCGGCTTCCGAAAAGGCATGGGCCTCGAGCGTGCAGCCTTCGGTGAACGAGCGCGGGAAGAAATAGAGGACGACCGGCCCGTTGCGCAGCTCGCGGCGCAGATTGAGCCGGAACGGCCGGCCGGCGAGGGCGCCGCTGGTCGTGAAATCGGGAGCGGCGCGGCCGGTCGGCAAGGCCGGAATGGCCGCCGCCGGCAGCAAGGCGAGGACGAAGGCGAGAGCGGGGGCGAGGACGCGCATCGAAGGACTCCCATGCTTGGATCGGCGCGAGACTAGGCGCAAAGCCGGGCCGCCGCCAGCCGGCCGTTCGCCGCGCCGGGGCGGGCGATGGGCGCGGCGGTCCGCCATTGGCTCCGGCCCGCGACTTTGCTAGCCTCGCTTTGGGGGCCGAGCGGGAGAATGACGATGCGTTTGAAGCTTTTGACCCTGGCGGCAGCCGCCCTGGCCGCGGCCGCGTTCGCCCCCTCGCTGGCGGCGCAGCCGGCGCGCGGGGCCGCCGCCGCCTGCGCCCTTTCGCTGCCGGCCGAAGCCGACAATGCGAGCTTCGACGATGCCGGGCGTGCGTCGGGGGCCGAGCGGGCGCGGCTGGTGCAGGCGACCGGCGCCAATTTCGCGGCCGCCGCCTCCCGTCTGTGCGGCGCGGGCGTGGTCCGCGCCGCCCATTTGCGGCCCTATTCGCGGCTGCTGGTGCGCAACGCCGAGGGCGCGACCGAGCCCAAAGTCTATGACGATGCCGAGGAGCTGCCGGGCGCCCTGATCATCGAATATGTGTTCGAGAGCGCCGCCCCGACCCAGGCCGGGATCGAAGCCGCCCTGCGCTGCTGGCGCAATCCGCAGGCGGCCGGCTGCCAAATCGAGGATATCGGCCCCTGAGCCCGGCCCCTTGCTAGAGCCTGGTCGTCTTATGACGAACGCCCTTGGCGTTTCGGCGTAGGGCGTGAATCAGGCTCTCACTATATCGAGACCATGATTCACGTTTCAGGCTGATTCAGCCTGAAACGATCATCGTCTAGGCGCGGCCCGGTTCTTCCGGCGCCTGCTGCTTGCGGAACAGGGTGCGGTCCTCGGCGGTGAAGCCGCGGTGCCAGACCATCAGGCCGAAGGTGATGAGGATGGCCGGCGCGCCGATGGCGAGCTCCAGCCATTCGGGGACGAGGGTGAAGACGAAACCGACCACCGAGGCCGCCGCCGCCGCCCAGACCAGCGACCAGCGCCAGCCCTGCACCGGCGCGGACAGAATCCGGGCGAGCAGCCGCGACTTGAGGATCGAGGCCATGCCGAGCGCCAGCGCCAGAGCGAGCGCCGCGCCCGCCGCCTGATAGGCCTGGAGCTCGGTCTCGCCGAGCGGCAGCGAGCGCATCGCCAGGATGATGCCGACGGTGAGCGCGGCCTGGGTGGCGATCATCAGCGCCGAGATCAGCAGGTTCCGGTGCCGCGCCACGTAGACGAGGGCCGCCTCGGAGACGGCGGCGGTCGCCGCGACGACCTCGGCGGCGAGCAGGAAGGCGAGCGCCGCGGTGCCGCCGACGAAGGCGCTGTTGTCGCCGAACAGGCCCATCAAGGCCTCGGCCGGAATGCCGAGCGCGAGCGCGATGCCGGCCTGGGCGGCGATGATCCAGAAGCCGACCTGACGGACCTGCCGGGCGACCGCTCCTTTGTCCCCCTCGGCGAGCTTTTGGGTGATGACCGGAGCCAGGATCGGATCGAAGCTGGTCTTCAGCTTCTGCGGCATCGAGGCGACCTGTTGGGCGACATAATAGATGCCGACGAATTGCGGCGCCACGAACAGGCCGAGGATGGCGATGTCGAGCCGGCGCGAGAACCATTCAATGGCGTCGGCGGCGGCGAGCGGGATGTTGCGCCGCGCCACCGCCATCAAGGTTTCGGGATGCGGCCGCCAGCCGCGCGCCATGCCGTAGCTTTGGAACAGCCGCCACAGGGCCGCGAGCAGGCCCGCCACCACCGAGATGACATAAGCGAGGATCAGCCCGTCGCTTTTATACTGAGTGAAATAGAGCGCGCCGGCGGCGATGCTGATCACCCAGGGCTCGACGATCGCCCGGACGTGGACGGTCGATTTCACGTCATGCTTGTAGGCCAAAGCGGCGAGCGCGACGTCGGCGCCGGAAATGCCGAAGATAACGAGCGGCAGCAGCCAGTCCGCGCCAGTGACGTCGTTGTGGGGGAACATGGCCTGCGGGAAGACCATCAGGATCGCGCTCGCCACCGCCGAGGCGATGAAGGCGGCGAGCATGCCGTCGGCGACGACATGGGCGTGCGGCTTGCCGGTGGTCGAAAGCTGCTGGGCGAGGCCGCGCTTGAGGCCCATGGTCGAGAGCTGGGCGGCCAATTCGACCACGATCACCGCATAAGCGAAGCGGCCGAGCAGCTCCGGCCCATAGAGATGGCCGGCGATGAACAGGAACGGGATGCGCGCGACCAGCCGGATCACGAAGCCGAAGAAGTTCGTCCGCCCGCCCTTGGCGAGGGCGGCGATATCGTCGTCGGGCCGGGCGGCGGCGCTGCTCATCCGGCCGGCGCTTGCCAAGGCCCGGGCCTGCCGTCCGGGCCGATCGCGCGCAGGCGGGCATTGCTGTGGTCACGCTCTATCTCCCAGAGGATCGGCGGCGTCGCCCATTCCCCGACGATGAACAGCCGCAGGCCGGTCCGCCGGACATAAGCAATGTCGTCCGGATCGGGCGCCTGGTTGCCGCCCGGCGTCGAAGCGCGCGTCCGCAGGGCCGCGATGGCGCGGCCGTTGATTTGGATTCCGTCGTTGGAGGCGCCCGGAGCCAGGACCTGGATCCCGGTCACAATCATCGCGCCGGCGTCGTCGCGGCCGATGCCCAGCACCTTGTCCACGACTTGGTCGCCTTGCGGGCCCACCCTCTGGCCGCTGATGATGTCGGCGACACCGCGGACGCTCCGCAGGAAGTCGCCCTCGGGCCCCGACTGGCCATATGCAGGGACCGCCAGCAGGAACGCTGTCAGCGCGAGCAGCACTGTTCTCATCCTCCTCCTCCTCCCCTCAATGCGCCGCGCCCCAATTGGCGCCGGTGCCGATCTCGACGCCCAGCGGCACGCTCAGCTCCGTCGCCGGCTCGGCGGCGCGCTCCATGACGTGGCGGATCACGGCCGTGGCGCCTTCCACCGAAGCTTCGGGCACCTCGAAGACCAGCTCGTCATGGACCTGCATCAGCATGCGCACCTCGCCCAGCCCCCCGGCGGCGAGCGCCGGCCCCATCCGCGCCATCGCCCGCTTGATGATGTCGGCCGCGGTGCCCTGGATCGGCGCGTTGATCGCGGCGCGTTCGGCGCCCTGGCGCTCATGCTGGATCTTCGAATGGAGGCGCGGAAAGTGCGTCTTGCGGCCAAACAAAGTGGTGGTGAAGCCGGTCTCCCGCGCCCGGGTCAGCGTGTCGCCGATATAAGCGCGAATGCCCGGGAAACGATCGAAATAGCGGTCGATGATCGCCTGCGCCTCGTCGGCGGTGACGCCAAGGCGTCCCGCCAGCCCCCAGCGCGAAATGCCGTAGAGGATGGCGAAGTTGATCGTCTTGGCCGAGGCGCGGGTGTCGCGGTTGACCGCGCCGAACAGCTCCTGCGCGGTCATGTTGTGGATGTCCTCGCCGCGCGCGAAGGCCTCGCGCAGCTGCGGCACGTCGCAGATATGGGCGGCCAGCCTGAGCTCGATCTGGCTGTAATCGGCCGAGAGCATGACGAAGCCGGGATCGGCGATGAAGGCGTCGCGGATGCGCCGGCCGATCTCGGTTCGTATCGGGATGTTCATGAGGTTGGGGTCGGTCGAGGCGAGCCGCCCGGTCTGTGCGCCGGAAAGCGAATAGGAGGTGTGGACGCGCCCCGTCTCCTTGTTGATCTGCTCCTGCAGCGCGTCGGTATAGGTGGATTTCAATTTGGTCAGCTGGCGCCAGTCGAGCACGAGCTTGGCGATCGGCACGCCTTCGCGCGACAGCCGCTCCAATTCGGTGACGTCGGTCGACCAGGTGCCGGACTTGCCCTTGCGTCCGCCCGAAAGGCCCATCTGGTTGAAGAGGATGTCGCCCAGTTGCTGGGGCGAGCCGATGGTGAACTTGCAGCCGGCCTCGCCGCACACCTGCTCCTCGAGCGCGGCGATCTGGGCGTTGAACTCGGCCGACAGGCTCTTCAGCACCGCGCGGTCGACCTTGACCCCGCCCTGCTCCATCGCGCCGACCACCGCGACCATCGGCCGATCGACCATCTCGTAGACCCGGGTCGCCTTCTCGAACGGCATGCGCGCGCGGAAGCGAATCCACAGGCGCAGCGCGACGTCGGCATCCTCGGCGGCATATTCGGTCGCCTTGGCGACCTGGACCTTGTCGAAGGTGATCTGCTTCTGGCCGGTGCCGCACAGATCCTTGAAGGCGATGCACTCATGGTCGAGATGCTTCTTCGCCAGATCGTCGAGCGAATGGGAGTTGAGCCCGCCCGCGTCGAGGTTGAAGCTCATCACGAGCGTGTCGTCATAGGGCCCGACGCAAATGCCGCGGCGGTTGAAGATCACCCAGTCGAACTTGAGATTGTGGCCGATCTTGAGGATGGCGGGGTCTTCGAGCACCGGCTTCAGCCGTTCGAGCACGAGCGCGGCGGGGAGCTGCTCGGGCCGCTCGGCGAACATGTCGTCGCCGCCATGCTCGAGCGGAATGTAGCAGGCCGTGCCGCACTCGGTGGCGAGGCTGATCCCGACCAGGCGCGCGGAGACGCAGTCGCGCCCGTCGGTCTCGGTGTCGATCGCGACCCGGCCGAGGCGGGCGATGTCGGCGATCCAGCGCTCGAGCGCGGCCTCGTCGGTCACGGTCTCGTAGAGCGAGCGGTCGATCTTCGGCTCGGGCCGGACCTCGGCCTGGGTCGGCGCCTGCGACGGCGACGCGGCCGCCTGCGCCTGGACGCCGAGCCGCGCGAGCAAAGAGCGGAAGCCGTGATGGTCGAGGAATTCGCGCAAGGGCTCCTCGGGAATGCCCTTCATCGCCAGCGCCTCGAGCGGCTCGGGCAAGGGCGAATCGCAGATCAGCCGGACGAGCTCGCGCGACAGCCGCGCCTTTTGCGCGTGCTCGATCAGATTGTCGCGCATCTTGGAAGGCTTCATCTCCGGCGCGGCGGCGAGCACGGCCTCGACGTTTCCGAATTCCTGGATCAGCTTCGAGGCGGTCTTGGGGCCGATGCCGGGGACGCCGGGCACATTGTCGACGCTGTCGCCCATCAAAGCGAGCACCTCGCCGACCTGTTCGGGCGGGACGCCGAACTTCTCGATCACCTCGTCGCGTCCGATGCGGCGGTCGTTCATCGTATCGAGCATGTCCAAGCCGGGCTCGATAAGCTGCATCAGGTCCTTGTCGGAGGAGACGATGGTGACGCTCCAACCCGCCTCCAGCGCCGCCTTGGCGTAGCAGGCGATGATATCGTCGGCCTCCAGCCCTTCCTCCTCGAGGCAGGGGATGGAAAAAGCGCGGGTGGCGTCGCGGATCAGCGGGAATTGGGGGACGAGCTCGGGCGGCGGCGGCGGCCGGTTCGCCTTATACTGGTCGTACATCTGGTTGCGGAACGTCGATTCGGACGCATCGAGGATGACGGCGAGGTGAGTCGGACCTTCTTCCTTGCCAAGGCTCTCGGCGAGCTTCCACAACATCGTGGTATAGCCGTAGACGGCGCCGACATTGAGGCCGAATTTGTTGGTCAGGGGCGGCAGCCGATGGAAGGCGCGGAAGATGTAGCTCGAGCCGTCGACGAGATAGAGATGCGGGGAGGGCATCGGCCCCATCTAGACGAAGGTAAGGCTGCGTTCAAACAAAGGCGGTAGGAGGGGCGAGGTGAATCGCAGGCATTTCATCCTGAGCGGGACCGCGCTGGCGCTGGGCTGCGCCCGGGCGGCGCCCGCCGCACCGGACTTCGCCCCGACCCGCTTCTCGGTCGAGGTGCGCGGGAGCGGCCCGGACGTGATCCTCATCCCCGGCCTCGCTTCGGGGCGCGGCATCTGGGCCGAGCTGGTGCGCGCCGTGCCCGGCTATCGCTACCATCTCATCCACGTCCACGGCTTCGCCGGCGCGCCGGCCGGCCCCAATCGCCGCGGCGCGATCGTCTCGCCGCTCGCCGAGGAGGTCGCGCGCTACATCCGGCAGGCGCGGCTGCGCCGCCCCGCTTTGATCGGCCATTCGATGGGCGGCACGGTGGCGATGATGATTGGCGCGCGCTACCCTTCGCTGGCCGGCCGGATCATGGTCGTCGACATGCTGCCCGAGCCCGCCGGAATGATCGGCGGCAGCGCGTCGGGCGCCGGGGCGCTCGCCAACAGCCTGTTCGGCAGCGACGGCGGCCGCCGCCTGGTCGGCGCGCTGATGAGCAATTTCAGCCCGCCCGATTCGAGCCTGCGCTCAAGCGATGCCGACGTCGTCGCGCGCACTATGAACGAGCTGGCCGCGATCGACCTGACGCCGATATTGCCCGGCATCCGCGCGCCGATGACGATCACCTACGCCTCCTTCGACCGCCGCGCCGCACCGACGCTCGACCGCACTTTCGCCCGCGCTTATGCAGGCGCGCGCAATGCCCGCTTCGTGCGCATCGACAATAGCGGCCACATGGTGATGCTCGACCAGCCGGCCCGCTTCGCGGCGGCGGTGCGGGAGTTCCTCACTCGATAGGCGGGAAATTCAAGGCGCCAGCACCGTATCCACCGCCTTGGCCAGCGTCTTGGGATAATCGAGCGTGTAATGGAGCCCGCGGCTTTCCTTGCGGTGGAGCGCCGAGCGGACGATGAGCTCGGCGGTCTGGAGCAGGTTGCGCAGCTCGACCAGGTCCGGCGTGACCCGGAAATGGCCGTAATAATCCTCGATCTCGGCGGTCAGCAGCTTGATCCGGTGCTGGGCGCGCTCGAGGCGCTTGGTGGTGCGCACGATGCCGACATAATTCCACATGAAGCGGCGGATTTCGGTCCAGTTCTGCTTGATCACCACCTCCTCGTCCGAATCGGTGACCCGGCTTTCGTCCCAGGCGCGGATCGGCGGCGGCGCGGGAAGGCCGTCCCACTGCGCGGCGATGTGGGTGGCCGCCGCATCGCCGAACACGAAGCATTCGAGCAAGGAGTTGGAGGCGAGCCGGTTGGCGCCGTGCAGCCCCGACTGGCTGACCTCGCCGACCGCGTAGAGGCCGGGCAGATCGGTCCGCCCGTCCATGTCGATGACGACGCCGCCGCAGGTATAATGCTGGGCCGGGACGACCGGGATCGGCTCTTTGGTGATGTCGATGCCGAGCGCGATCAGCCGCGCATAGATGTTCGGGAAATGGCCTTTAACGAAATCGGGCTCGCGGTGGCTGATGTCGAGATGGACGTAATCGAGGCCGAGCCGCTTGATCTCATGGTCGATGGCGCGGGCGACGACGTCGCGCGGCGCGAGCTCGGCGCGCTCGTCGAAATCGGGCATGAAGCGGTGGCCGGTTTCCGGGATCAGCAGGCGGCCGCCCTCGCCGCGCACCGCCTCGGTGATCAGGAAATTCTTGACCTCCAGATTGTAGAGGCAGGTCGGGTGGAATTGCATGAATTCCATGTTGGAGACCCTGGCGCCGGCGCGCCACGCCATGGCGATGCCGTCGCCGGTCGCGCCGCGCGGCGCCGTCGAGAACAGGTAGACGCGGCCGGCGCCGCCGGTGGCGAGGATCGTCGCCCGCGCGGTGAAGGTCTCGACCTTGCCCTTGCGGCGGTTGAGCGCATAGACGCCCCAGACATGGCCGTCGCCCGAGTAACGCTCGCCGTGGCGGCTGGTGACGAGGTCGATCGCCACCATGTCGGAGACCAAAGTGATGTTGGGATTGGCCGCGGCGGCCTTCTCCAGCGCCTGCTGCACCGCCCAGCCGGTGGCGTCGTCGACATGGACGATGCGGCGGTGGCTGTGCCCGCCCTCGCGGGTCAGGTGCCAGCCGTTCGAATCGGCGGCGACGTTGAAGGGGACGCCCAATGCGGCGAGCCGCTCGATCGCCGCCGGCGCGTGGCCGACGACGAACTCGACCGTGGCGCGGTTGTTGAGCCCGGCGCCGGCGATCATCGTGTCCTCGACATGGGCCTCGAACGTGTCGCCGGGCTCGAGCACCGCCGCGATCCCGCCCTGCGCCCAGCCCGTCGCCCCCTCGCCCTTGGCCAGCACCGCCACCTTGAACCGCGCCGCCAGGTTCAGCGCCGCCGTCAGCCCCGCCGCGCCGGAGCCGATGACGACGACGTCGTAATGGTGGGGCGAACTGGTCACTTACCGCGCCACTCCCACCGTTCGGGCTGAGCCTGTCGAAGCCCTCCCTTCTTCGGCGTGGGAAGAAGGACAGCCCTTCGACAAGCTCAGGGCGAACGGAGCGGGTCTCTTACCCATCCGTCCCGGTCGCGCGGGTGAGGTTCAGGAAGACGTCCTCGAGGTCCGCCTCGCGCGTCGAGACGTCGACGATGCCGAGCCCCTCGCGGTGGAGCGCCGCAAGCACGTCGCCGGCATTGACCCTATCCTTGCGGTAGGTGATCGCCAGCGTGCGCTCGCCCTTCAGCTCGATCTTGTCGAAGCAGGTGTTGTCGGGGGCAACCGCGACGTCGCGGTCGACGACCACCTCGACCACTTTCTCCTGCGCCATGCCGACCAGGGTCCGAGTCGTCTCGTTGGCGATCAGCCGGCCGTGATTGATGATCCCGATCCGGTCGCAGAGCTGCTCGGCCTCCTCGAGATAATGGGTGGTGAGCACGATGGTGACGCCCTGGGCGTTGAGGCCGCGGACGAACGCCCAGAGCTGCTGGCGAAGCTCGACGTCGACACCGGCGGTGGGCTCGTCGAGGACCAGGATCGGCGGCGAATGGACCATCGCCTTGGCGACCAGCAGCCGCCTCTTCATCCCGCCCGAAAGCGTGCGCGCATAGGCATTGGCCTTGTCCTCGAGGTGCATCGCGCGGAGCAGCTCCATCGTCCGCCGGTCCTTTTTCGGGATGCCGTAGAGCCCGGCCTGGATCTCCAGCGCCTCTTTGGGCGTGAAGAAGGGATCGAAGAGGATCTCCTGCGGCACCACCCCGATCGAGCGCTTGGCGTTGCGCGGATGGGCGTCGATGTCGAAGCCCCAGATATTGGCCGAGCCGCCCGATTTGCTGACCAGGCCGGCGAGGATGTTGATCAGCGTCGATTTGCCGGCGCCGTTGGGCCCGAGCAACCCGAAGATGCCGCCGCGCGGCACGTCGAGGCTGATCCCGTCGAGCGCGCGCTTGCCGCCGGCATAGGTCTTCTGCAGATCGACGATCGAGATCGCGGCTTCGCTCATGGCGACGCGAATAGCGGGACTTTCGCGTCTGGCGAAGCTTAATGTCCTTCGCTAAGCAGGCGCCATGGCCGCGACCGATCCCTTCACCCCCGAAATCGTCTTCACCGACAGCCCGCGCGTCGCCTGCGACGGCGCCACCGATATCTCGCCCGCGCTCGGCCATCCGCGCGTCTATCTGCAGATCGACGAGAAGGGCTTCGTGGATTGCGGCTATTGCGACAAGAGGTTCATCCTCAAAGGCGGGCCGGCGGACGACCGGGCCTGACCGTCATCCTGAACTTGTTTCAGGATCCATAACTCCACCCGCACTGCCGCATCCAAGATGGACCCTGAAACAAGTTCAGGGTGACGGTTGGTGTCATGGACGGCCGCTTAGACTTTTCGCCGGCCTCTCCCTATATCGCCCCAATGAGCAATGATCCCCGCCGCTTCCTCTACCGCCCCGAGGGCCTCGATCCCGACGCCGCGCTTCGCCTCACCGCCGATGCCCTCAAAGGCTGCGACGATGGCGAGCTCTATCTCCAATATACCGCGTCCGAGAGCTTCGGGTTCGACGACGGCCGGCTCAAGACCGCCGATTTCAACACCCAGGCGGGCTTTGGGCTCAGGGGCGTATCGGGCGAGACCACCGCCTTCGCCCAGGCGAATGAGCTCAGCGAAGCCGCGATCCGCCGCGCCGCCGAGACGATGCAGGTCCTCGATCCGGCAAGCGGCGTCCGCCCCGGCCCGCCGCGCCGGACCAACGCCCGGCTCTACACCGACGCCGATCCCTTGAGCCTGATCCCCTTCGCCAGGAAGGTCGCGCTCTGCCAGCAGATCGACGCCGCCGCCCGAGCCCGCGATCCCCGCGTCGCCCAGGTTTCGGTGATGCTGGCGGGCTCGTGGAGCGTGATCGACATCGTCCGCCCCGACGGCTTCGTCGCCCACGACATCCGCCCGCTCGTCCGCCTCAACGTCCAGATCATCGCCGAGCAGAACGGGCGCCGGGAGAGCGGCTATCACGGCCTCGGCGGCCGCTATCTCTACGACGATCTGTTCGAGCCCGCGACCTGGAACCGGGCGATCGACATCGCCCTTGCCCAGGCCCTGGTCAATCTCGAGTCGGTCGCCGCCCCGGCGGGCGAGATGACCGTCGTGCTCGGCCCGGGCTGGCCCGGCGTGCTGCTTCACGAGGCGGTCGGCCACGGCCTCGAGGGCGATTTCAACCGCAAGGGCACCTCGGCTTTCTCGGGGCGGATCGGCAAGCGCGTAGCGGCGCCCGGAGTCACCGTGGTCGACGACGGCACGATCGGGGACCGCCGCGGCTCGCTCACCATCGACGACGAGGGCACGCCCACGCAGCGCAACGTGCTGATCGAGGACGGCATCCTGAAAGGCTATATCCAGGACCGGCTCAACGCGCGGCTGATGGGCGTCGCCGCGACCGGCAACGGCCGCCGCGAGAGCTTCGCCCACGCGCCGATGCCGCGCATGACCAACACCTTCATGCTCGGCGGCAAAGACGATCCGGGCGAGATCCTCGCCCGCGCGAAGAACGGCATCTATGCGAAGAGCTTCGGCGGCGGCCAGGTCGACATCACCAGCGGCAAGTTCGTCTTCTCCTGCACCGAGGCCTACCGGATCGAGAATGGCCGGTTGGGCGCTCCGATCAAGGGCGCGACCCTGATCGGCGACGGCCCGACCGTGCTCACCAAAGTGGCCGCGATCGGCGACGACATGGCCCTGGACGAAGGCATCGGCATTTGCGGCAAGGGCGGCCAGACCGTCCCCGCCGGCGTCGGCCAGCCGACCTTGCTGATCGAGGGCCTGACCGTGGGCGGCACCGCTGCGTGACCCTTCGGCAAGGCTCAGCACAGGCCGAAGCCGGGATCCGGGACGTCCTCGACTTCTGGTTCTCGCGTTCGCCGGACGACTGGTGGAAGCCCGACAAGGCGTTCGACCTCGAGATCAGGGACCGCTTCTTCAGGCTGTGGGCGGAGGAGCGGGAGAATGTGCCCGGGCATTTCCTCGACGACGCCGACCATGCCCTGGCCGCCGTGATCCTGTTCGACCAATTCCCGCGCAACATGTTCCGCGGCCATGCCGACCAATTCTCCACCGACCCGCTCGCGCTGGCGGTGGCGAAGGGCGCGGTCGAACGCGGCCATGACGACGGCATGACGCCACCGCGGCGCGGCTTCCTCTACATGCCGTTCGAGCATAGCGAGGACCTCAGGGACCAGCGCCAGGCTTTGCTCCTCTTCACCGCCTTGGGCGATGCCGAGATGCTCAAATATGCGCGAACCCATTATGAGGTGATCGAGCGTTTCGGCCGCTTCCCCCACCGCAACGCGATGCTCGGCCGCAAGCCGACCGCGATCGAGGCGGCGGCGGGCGATGTGGTGCCCTGGTGATGGCGCTCGTCGAGGCAGCCCGCTTCTTCACGCGCTTCGAAGCGAGCCTGGCCAAAGCGCGTCTCGACGCGGCCGACATACCGGGCTTCCTGTTCGACATGGAGATGAATTGGGGCGGCGCCGATCTCGGGGTCGTTCCGGCCCGATTGATGGTCGACGACGAGGATCTGGACGCGGCCCGCGCGCTGCTCGAGGAACGCGCTTGACAGCGCCGCTGTATTATCGCAGCAATACACCGATGAGCGCGGGCGGAATTGGCGATGAGTGATCCGGGCGCGCCGGTGCTGGCGCTGACCGATCTTAGCAAGACCTTCGGGCGGCGGGGCGGCGCGGTGAAGGCGGTGCGCGGCGTTTCGCTCGCGGTCGGCGCGGGCGAGGTCTACGGCTTCCTTGGCCCCAATGGCGCCGGCAAGAGCACCACGATCCGCATGCTGATCGGGCTGATCGCGCCGACTGCGGGCAGGGTCTCGCTGTTCGGTGAGGACCTGGCCGCCAATCCCTCGCTGCTCCGGCGGGTCGGATCGCTGGTCGACGGCGGCGCCTTCTATCCTTTCCTCACCGGCCGCCGCAATCTCGAGGTGCTGGCCAGGACCCATGGCGGCGGCGCGGAGCGGATCGAGGCCTTGCTCGACCAGGTCGGCCTCGCCAAGGACGCCAGGCGCAAGGTGAAGAGCTATTCCACCGGCATGCGCCAGCGGCTCGGCGTGGCCGCGGCGTTGCTGGGCGATCCCGAGATCGTCATCCTCGACGAGCCGGTGAACGGCCTCGACGTCGCCGGCATCCAGGAGATGCGCCGGCTGATCCGCAGCCTCGCCGCGGACCATAAGAAGGCGGTGTTCCTGTCCAGCCACCTGCTCAGCGAGGTCCAGCAGGTCTGCGACCGCGTCGCGATCATCCACAAGGGGGAGGTGGTTCGCGAATCGACGGTTTCGGGCCTTCTCGATCAGGAGGCGACGAGCCTCAGGGTCGAGGCGGTCCCTATCGATGCGGCGGAAGCGGCGCTTCGCGAGCATTGGCCGGTGGAACGGGAGGGCGCGGCCCTCGCCGTCGCCGCCGCCAGAGCCGAGGCGCCGGAGGTGGCGCGCCGGCTGATCGAGGCGGGAGTCGCCTTGTTCGGCCTGACCCCGGTGCAGCGCAACCTGGAGGACGTCTTCCTGGCCCTCACCCAGGAGGATCCGGCCGATGATTGACGCGATCTCGGCCGAGGCGCTGAAGTTCCGCCGGCACCGCGCCACCTGGGGCCTGGTCTGGATCTGGCCGATCGGCGTCGTCCTGCTCTGGCTGCTCGCCATTGCGATCGACCTGGCCAAAGGGGGCCCGTCCGGGGACGGCCCGGCCAGCGCCGCCGGCTGGATCGCCAACTCGGTCGACTTCTGGTCGCTTCCCGCCCAGCCGATCGGCCGCTACCTGCTCGGCGCCTTCGTCGCGGTGGTGTTCGCCGGCGAATATGGCTGGAACACCTGGAAGCTCATCGTCCCGCACCGCGCCCGCAGCACCCTCATCGCCGCCAAATATGTCGTCGCGCTGGCTTTGCTCGCCTGCGGCTTCACGCTCGCTGCCATCATGTTCAACCTGTTCGGCTGGATCGAGGATCTCGCCACCGGCGATCGCATTCCCGCGGGCATCGCCGCCGGCGCGTTGCTCCAGGCCCATGCCCTCGCCGCGCTCGCGGCGGTCGGTCCGGTGCTCCTCACCACCGCTTATGTGAGCCTCGCCGCGATCCTCACGCGCTCGACCGTCGCCGCGCTCGTGATCGGCCTCGTCGTCACCACGTTGGAGCAGCTCTTCCGCGTCTATGCGCCGGTGCTCGCATTCCAGGCGCCGGGCCTGGTCGGCGCGCTCTATCAAGCGCTGCCCGGCTATCATCTCGCCAATCTGGGCAGCTGGATCGGCGAAGGCCAAGCTTTGGTCGTCGCCTTCCCCTCCGGTCCCTTCTCGATGGCGCCGACCGCCTCGCTCGCCATCCTCGCCGCCTGGATCCTCGGCCTGACCGCCCTCACCTTCCGCGTCTTCCGCCGCCAGGACATCAATTAGGCCGGGAACGACCGATCAATCCTCCTTCGGCTTCAGCCAGGGCAGGATCGGGCGCAGATTGTAGCCGGCGCGGGCCGCATTGCCGAGCAGGGCCTCGGGCAGCGCGCCTTCGCGGGCGCGGGCGAGCGCCCACAAATAGGCCGAGCGAGTCCCCGACCGGCAGCAGAGCAAAGCGAGACCTTCGGCCCGTTCCAGCGCCGCGCCCAACGCGTCGACCTTGTCGCCCGAGAGTTCGGCCACGATCGGGATGTGCACATAAGCGAGCCCCGCCGCCTTGGCCGCCGCTTCGAGATCGGCCGCAGCCGGCTGGCCCGGCTCCTCGCCGTCCGGCCGGTTGTTGACGATCGTCGTGACGCCGCGTTCCACCGCCGCCGCCATGTCGGCGGCCTGGAGCTGGCCGTCCGCGACCAAAGTCTTCCTGTCCAATTCCCTGAACATCATGGCGGCCTCCTAAAGCGCGGCGGCGTGCGCGTCGATCACTTCGACGAAGGCCGCGCCGTACCGTTCGAGCTTGGCCTCGCCGACCCCGGAGACGCGCGAAAGGGCGCCGAGCGTGGTCGGCTTCAGTTCGGCCATCTCGCGCAGGGTCGAATCATGGAAGATGACGTAGGGCGGCACGCCCGCCGCGGCGGCGAGCTCCCGCCGGCGCGCGCGCAGCGCCTCGAACAGCGGATCGTGGGGATAATCCTGGGCGGCCTTGCGGTCGCGGCGGCGTGTGCGCTTCGGCGGCAGCACGATCTCGACCTTGTCGCCGCCCTTCAGGATCGGCCTGGCGCCGGGGCCGAAGGAAAGGCCGCCGAAATCGTCGGCGCGCAGCGCGTCGCGGGCCATCAATGCGCGGGCGACCGGCTTGACCAGCGCCAATTCCTCCTCGTCGGCAATGCCGAACACGCTCAGGCGCTGATGGCCGAAATTCAGCACCTTGTCGGTTTCGCGCCCGGCGAGCACGTCGGTCAGATGCTGGACGCCGAAGCGCATCTCGGTGCGGAAGGCGGCCGACAGCAGTTTCCGGGCGACCGTGGTGGCGTCGATCGCCACTGGCGGGGCGAGGCAATTGTCGCAATTGCCGCAGGTTTCGGGCGGATCCTCGCCGAAATGGCGGAGCAGGATCGCGCGCCGGCAGCCCGCGGTCTCGACCAAAGTGGCGAGCGCGTTCAGCCGCTCGCGCTCGCCGGCGCGGCGGCTTTCCTCGACCTCGGTCTCGATCCGGCGGCGCGCGCGCGAGAAATCCTCGGCGCCCCAGAACAGCCAGGCCTCGGCCGGCTCGCCGTCGCGCCCGGCGCGGCCGGTTTCCTGATAATAAGCCTCGATCGATTTTGGGATTCCGGCGTGGGCGACGAAGCGGACGTCGGGCTTGTCGATGCCCATGCCGAAGGCGATGGTCGCGACCATCACCATCTCCTCCGAAGTGACGAAGGCCGCCTGGTTGCGCGCCCTGACCTGGGGCTCGAGCCCGGCATGATAAGGCAAAGCCGGCCGCTCCGCCCCGCCAAGCTGCTCGGCGAGCTTGTCGGTACGGTCGCGGCTGGTCGCGTAGACGATGCCCGGGCCCGGCTGCTCGGCGAGCAGCCCCTTGAGCTGGGCGGGAAGGCCGTCGCGCGGACGGACATGATAGCGGATATTGGGCCGGTCGAAGCCGGCGACGACGAGGCCGTCGGCGGGAATGCCGAGCTGGCGCAAGATATCCTCGCGCGTCCTTTTGTCGGCGGTCGCGGTCAGCGCGAGCCGCGGCACCGGCGCGAAGGCCTCGAGCAGGGGCAGGAGCAGCCGGTAATCGGGCCTGAAGTCATGGCCCCATTCGGAGACGCAATGGGCCTCGTCGATGGCGATCAGCGCCAGGGGAATGCGCGAAATCAAATTGCGGAAGCTCTCCCCCGTCGCCCGCTCCGGCGCGACGTAGAGAAGGTCGAGCTCGCCGCGCCTGAGCCTGTCGATCGTCTGCTCGCGATTGGTGTCGACCGAGGTCAGCGCCGCCGCGCGCAGCCCGAACGCCTCGGCGGCGCGGATCTGGTCGTGCATCAGCGCGATCAGCGGCGAGACGACCAGGGCCGTGCCTTGGCGGGCGAGGGCCGGCACCTGATAGCAAAGCGACTTGCCAGCGCCGGTCGGCATCACCGCCAGCGTATGGGCGCCGGCCATGACGCGGCCGATCACCTCTTCCTGGACGCCGCGAAAGCCCTGGAAGCCGAACGTGTTGCGGAGAATCTGAAGGGGTGTGGTCAAGAAGCCCGGTCCGTCATTCCGGCGAAAGCCGGAATCTCCCTTCTTCCTAGCATCAGAACAAAATGAGATTCCAGCTTTCGCTGGAATGACGGGGAGAATTCCTCGTTATGCGCGCAAATGGTCAGGCGGCGTCGCTCAGTCCGCGCAATTCGCTCGGCGCGGCCGTGCCGTTGCTCGGCGCCGTCATGGTCACCGGCGAGGGGCCGGGGTAGCCGAGCAGGAAGCCCTGAACCTCGTCGCAGCCTTCGCGGATGAGGACGTTGAGCTGGTCGTGCGTTTCGATGCCCTCGGCGAGTATAGGGATCGACAAGCTCCTGCCGAGAGCGAGGACGGCACGGATGATCGCGGTCGCCTGCGGACTCCCCTCGAGCTCGGAGACGAAGACGCGATCGAGCTTGATCTTGTCGAACGGGAAGGTGCGCAGCGTTTCGAGCGAGGAATAGCCTGTTCCGAAATCATCGAGAGCGACGCCGACGCCGAGCGCCTTGATCTGGCGCAGCACATGCAGCGCGCGGTCGCGATTGGCCATGATCGCGCTTTCGGTCAGCTCGACCTCGAGCCGACGGGGCGGCAAGCCGGTTTCGAGCATGACCTGCTGGAACAGCCGAGGCAGGTCGGCATGGGCGAGCTGGAGCGCCGAGACGTTCACCGCCACCTTCGATTGGTGATCCCAACCGGCGGCATCGGTGCAGGCCTTGCGCAGGACCCACTCGCCGAGCGCCAGGATCAGGCCGTTCTCCTCGGCGATCGGCACGAAGACCGCCGGCCCGATGGGCCCGCGCTCCGGATGGGTCCAGCGGAGCAGCGCCTCATAGCCTGTTATCTCCCGCGTCACGACGGAGGCCTGCAGCTGGTAGTGCATTTCGAGCTGGTTTCCGTCGATCGCCGCGCGGAGGTCGTTCGCCAGGTCGCGCCGCTCGCGTATGGCTTCGTCGAGTTCGGAATCGTAATAGCAAGGCGCTGACAACCCTTCGCATTTGGCCCGATACATCGCCAGATCGGCATTGTTGGCGAGCATCCCGGCATCGGTTGCGTCGCGCGGATAGACCGCGACGCCGATACAGGCCCCGACCCGCACGATGAAGGACCCGAAGTCCAGCGGCGCTTTCAGGGCGGCGTCGATGCGGTCGGCGAGAGAGACCAGTTGGCAGGGCTCGTCGAAATTCGTGATCGCCACGAATTCGTCGCCACCAAGGCGCGCCACCAAGTCGTTGGGGCCCAGCGCCCCGCGCATCCGCGAGGCCAGCATGATCAGCACGTCGTCGCCGACCTTGTGGCCGTGAACGTCGTTGATCTCCTTGAAGCGGTCGAGGTCGATTGCGCACAGGCCGATCTGCGTTCCGGTGGCGCGCGCGACGTTGAACCGGTGCGCAAGCTCGCTTTGGAATCCGGCGCGGTTCGGCAGGCCGGTCAGCCCGTCGTTGGTCGCCATGTGGTGAAGCCTGCGCATCGCATCGGACTTGGTGTGGCGGTCGATCAGTGCCGCGAACACGCCCGCCGCGATCACGACGAGCCCGACCATGGCGGTCGCCAGCGCAAGCGCGCGCATCTCCTGCGGCGCGAGCGGGGTCTCGCTGAAAACGAGAGGCGTGATGTGCATGGCGGTCATCGCGACGAAATGGAGCGTGGCGATCGCGACGACGATCAGCCCGGTTCCGAGCACGATCCGGCTGCGCTCGCTTTTCATCGAGCAGAGGATCGTCAAGGCGATGCCGGAAAAGACCGCTGCGCAAAGCACCGCCGCGACGACATAGGTCCAGTCCCAGGTTACGATGCCGTCGACGCGATAGGCAACCATCCCGGTGAAATGCATCGCCGATATGGCGCCGCCGAAAATGACGCCTCCGGTCGCGGCGTAGATGCGGCCGGGCCGCAATGCCGCGATGGAGAAGCCGGCGAGCGAGCCGACCACCGCGATGATCAGCGAAGCGATCGTCAGCACGGGGTCGAGATGGACCGGCGCCTGGGCTTCGAACGCCAGCATCGCCACGAAATGGGTGGACCAGATCGTGGCGCCGGCGGCCACCGAGGTCAGAAAGGCCCAGCCGAGGCGCTGCACGCCGGCCGTGCCGCGTGTGCGCTCGAACATCTGAACGAGGGAAAACGCGCCCGCGCAGCAGATGAGCACGGCGAGGGCGACCAGCCATGGATCGTGCTCGGTCGCGATGCAAAGGGCGACGTCGATCATTGCGGCTCCGAATCCAGGCGAGGGGGCGTCGCGATCGACGCGTGCCGCCTATGGCGCAGGACCGGTTACGATGCCGTAAATGATCGAATCTGATGGGAGGGGCGGGCGGGGCCGGGTTGCTATTCGCGCAAATAGCCGTGCGCGGCGAGAAAGGCGCGCAGCCGCCGCGGGAAGGGCCCGCGCTCGTCGCCGTCGCCGTCGCGGTCATAGGCCTGCAGCATCTCGGCCCAGGCCCGGTCGGCCTCGCCGAGCCGCGCCGCCGCGGCGATGAAGGCCGCGCAGGCGCCGTTGCGCTCGCCGTCCTGCCGCTCGAGGCAGATCGGCCGCGTCTCCGCCATCGCCTCGACGAACAGAGCGCGGTAGCGGGGCGCCGCCGAGACGTTGACGGCGCGGCCGCCCTCAACGTTCCAGATCTGCGGCGGCGCGAAGCTCCCCGCGAAGCTCGCGAAGGCGTAGAGGAAGTCATTGTCGCGCAGCACGAAGTCCGTCCGCCCGTCGCCGTCGACGTCGGCGGGAATGTCGCTCATCATCTCCATGTCGAAAGCGCCGAGCGAGACCAGGCCGCGCTCCGGCCCGTCCGGCAGGATGAGCTGGATGTCGAAGCAGCAATGGGCGCCGCCCGTATAGGCCTGCCACATCACGAAGCGGTGGCCTTCGGGGTCGAGCCGGCCGACGCTGAGCCCGTGCTCATACACTGGCGAGGTGGCGACGGATCTGAACGTCAGCGGCGGCGGCGCGGGCCGCTGCGGCCCTTGCATGACCGGCCTTGGCTGCGAGGTGGCGACGGATCTGAACGTCAGCGGCGGCGGCGCGGGCCGCTGCGGCCCTTGCATGACCGGCCTTGGCTGCGAGACGGTGACTTCCGGCACGATCAGCCCGTCCCGCGCGCGGCGCGCCCGGATCGAGATCAGCAGGTCGTCCCACCGGTACAGCAAGGGTCGCGGCTGGGCCCGATGGGCCCAGGGCAGCACCCGGTCCGCCGGCAGCGTCAACGCCGGGATCATCGCCCGCGCCTCGCCGCCCGCGAGCGCGGCGATCAGGATCGCCAGGGTGACCAGCGCATTGTGCATCGCTCCAGCCTAGCCGCGCCCCATTGCCGCCGCAATGTCAGGCCAGCTTCATCGCCCTGTAAGCGTGGAGGTGCGTATGACGACCCGACGGCATGGCCTGGCTCTGCTCGCGCTCCTGGCCTCGATTGCCGCCGCGCCGGCGCGCGCGCAGGCCGACGAGCTGGTCGTCAGCGGCGACGGCGTCGTGCCGGTGACGGTGAACGGCGTGCCGGCCCGGATCCGCATCGATCCCGCCGTGCCGGCGCTGCCGATGCTGACGGCGGATTATGCGGCGCGCGCCCGGTTGCGGCCGGGGCCGTTCGCCTTCGGCTATATGGTCGGGCCCGAAATGGTGAGCGGGCGCAGCGCGGTCGCCCGCATCGCGGTCGGCGCCGGCGCGCGGCCGCGCAAGCGCCGGGTCGGCTGGACCGGGCGTGCCTTCGCGGCGGGCGTGGACGGCGTCGTCGGGCCCGGCGGCCTGCCGCAGCAAATCGTCCGTTTCGTGCTGGGCCCGTCCCGCCCCGGTGAGCGCACGGTCGCGCTGCCGATGGCGGACGAAGGCGGCCTGTTCGGCGGCTGGGGGCACAGCTATGCGGTGATCGATCTCGGCGGGGCGCCGCTGCGCGTCCGCTTCGATCCCCATCATCCGCGCACTTTGGCCACCGCCGGCGCCGGCGTCCGCCTCGCCGCCGCCAACGATGCGCGGATCGGCGGCGAGGTCGAATCGGAGGAGATCGCCTTCGGCATTTCCCGCCCGGTGCGGACCTTGCGCCTCGGCACGCCGCTCCGGGTCGGCCCGCTGACCATCGAGCGGCTCGGCGTGCGCACCGCCGATTTCGGCAACGCCGCCTCGATCCGCGAGGAGGACGGCGATCCGGACGAGATCATCGTCACCGCCCGACGCCGCGACCACCGCCGCGATCGCATCGCCATCGGCGCCGATCTGCTCGCGCGCTGCTCCGCGCTCGTCTTCGACAAGCGCGCGCGGGAGATCCGGCTGACCTGCGCCTGATCAGCACCTCATTCGCAGGTCGGCATCCGGCCCGGCGCCCAGGCGATGAAGCGGAAGTCCGAAAGCTCCAGCCGCTCGATCGGGTGGGCCCAATGCTCGTAGCTGGGCAGGCGCGGGAGGACGATGCAGACGTCGGTGTGCCGGGCCTGCCCGTCCACGGTCATGCGGGCCCGATAAGCGAGCGCCCGGCCCTGTCCGTTCTCGACGACCAGCAACACATGTTGGCCGGCGATCGACAGGAAGCGGACGCGCACTTCGTTCGGCGGGATCGGGTCGGGCCTGCTTCCGTCGGCCGGGCTGGCGACCGGCATCGCTTCGCGCATCGGCGCGTCGGGCGGCGTCATCCCCGCCAATTGGCGCGCTGCGACAAGGTCGAAGCGGTTCCATTCCGCGCGGCCGCGCTGCGGTTCGCCGATCCGGCCGCCATCGTCGAAGCGGACGGTCACCGCCTCGCCCGGCGCCAGGGTGATGTCCGGAATCTCCTGCGCCGCCGCCGCCGCCGGCACAGCGAGCAAGCCGAGCAGCATATGGACGAATTTCATGGCTTCCCCCTGTCTTGCCGCCCAAGGAAAACACCGGATCGGACGGCGGATCAATCGCTTATTCGGCCGCCGCCCGGGCCTCGGCCCCGTTTCCCTTTCTGCTCTGCCGGTCGAGCCGGCTTTCAGCCAGCAGGCCGGCTATCGGCGATTCGGCTTGAACTGCGCCGATAACAAGCGCCTGAATTGCGGCGGACAGCAGCCATGAAGGGGGATCGTCATGCACCGCTCTCGCCGTCGCTTCGGGCTCGCGCTCCTGGCCTTGCCCGTCTCGATCCCGGCAATCGCCCAAGCGCAACACGAACCCATGCGCGATCAGTCTCCGATCGACATCGCCAGGACCAATACGTGCGTGACGACCCTCCCGCGCCTCGTCGCAACGCGCCGGCCTCCGGTCAGGGAAGTGTGGAGCAACACCGGCTCGCCAGACGAAGAGGCGACCATCCGCATTGCTTCGACGCCGCCCGAGGGAGAGCTCGCGCTGGGCGGCAAAGCCTATCATCTTCGTCAATATCACTTCCATGCGCCGGCGGAGCATAAGATAGAAGGAAGCCTTGCCGCGATGGAGATCCACTACGTCTTCGAAGCCGATGACGGATATCTGGCCGTGATCGCCCAATTGGTGACCGAGGGTGCGTACAATTCGGCTTTCAACCCCCTCCTCGCCGCGATGCCCGATTCGAAGAGCCTCTCGGTCACCATCGAATCCTCCGATCCGCTGGGCCATTTTCTGCGGCCGTGGCTGGAGCAGCCAAGGTCGTTCCGCTACACCGGGTCGCTGACCACGCCGCCGTTCACCACCGGGGTCAGCTGGGTCGTGCTGGCCCAGCCGATCGCCTTTTCGACCGACCAGATGGCGCGGTTCAGAAGGATTTTCCCCCACGGAAACTCGCGGGAAGTGCAGAATATCGACGGCCGGACCGTGCGGACGGACGTGGCGGATTTCTCGCGGCGCTGCTGACCGGGTCTTCGGACGCCCTGCCCGGAACTCGGTGACAGGTACGTACCTGTCACCGCTATGCTCGCTATGCCTGCGAGAATAATGCCCTTTCCTACAGTGTACTGTTTATGTTCCAAGCTGGCCGATGGACGACCTCACCGATTCGCGCCTCGAATTCACTCCGGTGCCGCTGCGCGCGCGCCGCGACGGCTGCACGCAGGAGCGGCAGGCGGCGCTCATCCATTATCTGCGACAGGGCTGTTCCGTCCTCGAGGCCTGCCGCCGCGTCGGCCTATCGAGCGAGAGTGTTTATCGCCTGCTTCGCCGCCCCGGCGCGGAGAGCTTCCGTCGGGCTTGGCGCGCCGCGCTTTCCGGGCCGCGCCTGCGGCCGGCGCCGTCAACTTCCGCCCCGAGCCGGCCGGAAACGCATGGCACCTGTCGGAATCGTCAGGATCATCAACTTCCGGCTGGCCGGCAAGGGAGTCCGCGCCCGCCTTACTCGCTGGAAGCCTTCGTACGCATGGCGCGCGCAGGGCGGAGACAATTGCCCGGCCGGCAGTCGTCAACTTCCGGCCGGGAGCCGGACGGAAACGAATGGGATGTGTAACCGTCGTCATGATCGTCAACTTCCGCCGACCGTCAACTTCCGCGGCGGCGCGCGCTCATTCCGCCGCCTGGGCCTCCGCCTCCTCGTCCTTCTCGCTCTGCTGCCTTGCCCACATGTCGGCGTAGAGGCCGTTCGCGCGCAGCAATTGGGCGTGGGTGCCGCGTTCGGCGACCCGGCCCGCGTCGAGCACGACGATCTGGTCGGCGTCGACCACGGTCGACAGGCGGTGGGCGATGACGAGGCTGGTGCGGCGCTGGGTGACGTCGTGCAGCGTCTCCTGGATCGCCGCCTCGGTGCGGCTGTCGAGCGCGCTGGTCGCCTCGTCGAGGATCAGGATCGGCGGGTCCTTGAGGAGCGTGCGGGCAATGGCGACGCGCTGTTTCTCGCCGCCCGAAAGCTTGAGCCCGCGCTCGCCGACCATCGCTTCATAGCCGTCGGGAAGGCTGGCGACGAAATCGTGGATCGCCGCGCCTCTGGCGGCGCCCTCGATCTCGGCCTGGGTCGCGCCTTCCTTGCCGTAGCCGATATTGTAGCCGATCGTGTCGTTGAAGAGCACGGTGTCCTGCGGCACGATGCCGAGCGCCGCGCGCAGGCTCGCCTGGGTGACCTTGCCGATGTCCTGCCCGTCGATGGTGATCCGGCCCGATTGCGGCTCGTAGAAACGGAAGAGCAGCCGCGACAGAGTCGATTTGCCCGCGCCCGACGGGCCGACGATGGCGGTCGTCGAGCCGGGCTTCACCTCGAGGTCGACGCCCGTCAGGATCGTGCGCTCGGGATCGTAGCCGAAATGGACGTCCTCGAAGCGGACCAGGCCGGCCTCGACCCGCAGCGCCGGCGCATCGGGCATGTCGACGACCTCGGCGGGCGTGTCGATCAGGGCGAACATCGCGTCCATGTCGATCAAACCTTGCCGGATCGTGCGGTAGACCATGCCGAGCAGGTCCAATGGCCGGAAGAGCTGGGCGAGCAAGGTGTTGACGACGACGACGTCGCCGACGCTGAACCGGCTCTGGCTCCAGCCCCAGACGACGAAGCCCATCGCGCCCGCCATCATCATATTGGTGATCAGCGACTGGCCGATATTGAGCCAGGCCAGGCTGGTCTCGTTCTTGACCGCGGCGTCGGCATAGCGGCCGACGGCGCGACCGTAGCGCTGCGCCTCGCGCTCCTCGGCGCCGAAATATTTGACCGTCTCGTAATTGAGCAGGCTGTCGACCGCCCGCGCCACCGCGCCGGTGTCGAGGTCGTTCATCTGGACGCGCAGCTTGGTCCGCCAGTCGGTGACCATGCGCGTGTAACGGATATAGACCGCGACCATGATCGCGGTCGCCGCGACCAGGCCGAGGCCGAACTTCACCCAGAACAGGACCAAAACGATGGCGAGCTGAAGGATGGTCGGCGCGATGTTGAAGAGGAGGAAATAAAGCATCATGTCGATGCTCTTGGTGCCGCGCTCGACGATCTTGGTGACCGCGCCGGTGCGCCGCTCGAGGTGGAAGCGCAGCGACAAATTGTGGAGGTGGCGGAAGGTGGTCTCGGCGAGCCGCCGGGTCGCATCCTGGCCGACCCGCTCGAAGACGCCGTTCCTGAGATTGTCCATGAGCACGCCGCCAAAGCGCGCGCCCGCATAAGCGCAGACCAAAGCGATCGCGACCGCGACGGCGGGCTCCATGCCGGCGGTCATCCGGTTGACCGCGGCCCCGAAGGCCAAAGGCATGACGAGCGTGGTGACGCAGATCGAGACCAGCACCAGCAGCAGCGACAGCAATACGCGCAGCTTCAGCCCCGGCGCGCCCTTCGGCCAGAGAAAGGGCAGGAACCGCTCGAGGACCTTCAGGCCCGGCTCGGCCTTGCGCGGGCCTACTCTGGGCGCCTCCGTCGCTTGGTTCGTCATATTCGTCGCTAGATAGGCGAGCGGCGGCGATATCCCAAGTAACGGCGGCGGAACGTTGGGAACTGGAGGGGATGCCGGCGCATTTGGCCCCCTTGAAGGAGCGGGACATGCAGAGCTTGTTATTCGTGATGGCGATCATGGGCTGCGGCGAAAGCGACGCCGCCTGCCGCGAGGTGCGCATCGACCAGCAGCGCTTCCAGAGCGTCGCCGCCTGCCAGGCCGCGACCGAATCCGCTTTGATCCGCCACAGCGACCTCGAATTCCCGACCATCGTCGCGAACTGCCGCCCGGCCAATGCCCGCGCCCAGCTGCTGCGCGGCAGCGAGGTGCTGCTGCCGGGCCCCAATCCGGCCCGCGCGCTGCCGCGCTTCGCCGCCCGGTCGACGCGCTAGCTCGGTCCGGTCACCCCCACTCCGTTCGCCCTGAGCCTGTCGAAGGGCTTCCTTCTTTATGGCACTGGACGGAGGAAAGTGAGGGCTTCGACAGGCTCAGCCCGAACGGTGAGGGTGGCTGCGCCTGCCCGAACCCGCTAGATCGTCCCGCTGATCGTCAGCGTGAAGATCGGGCCGTAGAAGCGGTCGCGGTCCTCGGTGAACAAGATGTTGCTGTTGGTGGCGTTGCGATTGCCGTCGAAGAAGGTCCGGCCGAAGCTCTCATTGGTGCCGAGCAGGTTGTCGACGCTGCCGCGCACGGTCAGGCCGAGCACGTTCTTGTGCTCGAGATAGACGCCGAGGCTGCCCGGCGTGTCGAGGAAGCGGAAGCGCTGGTCGAGCCGGAAGCCGGCCGATTGGCGATATTGCTGGAAGCCCGCGCCATAGGCCCATTGGGTGCGCGGAATGTCGTGGCGGAAATTGATCTCGACCTGGCGGGTCATGTTCTCGTTGATCGGGCGCCGCACGCCGGTCAGCGGGTCGGTCAGCCGGGTTTGCTGGAATTGCAGGTTCATGTCGAGCTTGGCGCCGGGGATGCCGATCGGATCCATGTTGAACGTGCTCGTCCATTGCAGGCCGTAGACCGTGGCGGTCCCGTCGATATTGCCGGGCGACTGGCCGCCCGCGATCGGGATGACGTCGACGATGTCGGTGATCAGCCGGCCGTAGAGCCGCGCCGTCACCGTGCCCCAGCGGCCGAGGTTGCGGGTCGCCTGGATCTGCCCGTTCCAGCTTTGCGGCGGCACCAGATTGGCGTTGCCGGCATTGGCGGTGCCGCCCGAGACGTTGGCCGAAGCGACGAAATCGAAGAAGTTCAATTGGCCGACGACGCGCTCGATCCGCGCCGAAATGTCGAAGCCGGGCCGCGGCGTCCAGGCCAGGTTGAGGAAGCCCTTGGGCCGGTAGAAGGTCCGGGTCAGGCCGCCGGCGCCCTCCTGGCTGAGCTGGGAATATTCCCCGCCCAGCGAGGCCTGGAGCGTCAGGTTCGAGGTCAGCGGGCGGCCATAGGTCAGCATCGCCTCGGCGCGCCTTTCCTGCACGGTCGCGGCGCTGTTGGGGAAGGGGATGTCGACGAAGGTGCCGAGCGGGTTCAGCTCGAACAGCGCATTGACGATGTCGAGCCGGTTGAGCGCGCCCTCGACGCTGACCTGCCAGTCGGCGCCGCCGCCGCGCCAGCGATATTCCGCGCGCGCGATCGTCTCGGTCTCGTCGGCGACCTGGGTGAAGCGCTGGCCGAAGGTCGGGCGCCCGTCGGCGAAGGTCTCGATCAAATTCTGGCTGTAGGGGCTGTGCTCGAAGCGGCGCAGGCCGATCAGCTTGAGCCGGCCGCCGCCGAGGCCGAATTCGTAATCGCCGCCGAGCTCGTAATTATATTCGCGCTCCTGCTCGTGGAAATCTCGCAGCCGGGTCGGGTTGGAGCGCGGCGAGATCTCGTCGGCGTTGAAGTGGTTGAGGCCGAAGGCGCCCTTGAGGTTGAGGATCGAGCCGTCGCCGAAATTGCGGCGCAATGTGCCGGAGAGGCGCGGTTGCTCGCCGTTGACGCTGAGCACTTCGTCGCGCAGGTCGAGGATGGTGCCGTCGGGCCTGTAGACCGTCTCCAGGCCGGCATTGCCGTTGCGGAAGCTGTCGTTCCTGAAGCTCAAACTATAGGTGGTGCCGCCGAGCGCGCCGCTGATCGAGACCTCGCCGTTGAGCAGCCGCGCTGGAGTCCGGCGCGCGCGGATCTGCGGCCGCCAGACGTAATTGCCCGAAAGGCCGCGGTTGGTCGTGACGATGTTGGCGACCTGGCCGGTCAGGCCCGAAATGTTGAGCGTGGCCGCGTCCACGATCTCGATGCGGGTGACGTTGGCGGCGCTGATTTGCCTCAATTCGGTGAAGATGTCGGTCGATTTGCCCGAGAAGCGCTCGCCGTTGATCAGCACATTGCCGGTCGCCTGGCCGAGGCCGCGGCGTTCGGTATCGGAAGATTCGATCGAAAAGCCCGGCACCTGGCTCAGCATGTCGAGCGCGTTGCGCGGCGCGAAGCGGGCGAAGTCGGCAGGGGTGTAGGTGCGCGGGCCCTGCGGCGCGGCGGGATCGGGCGCGACCGGCGGCGGCGTGTCGCCGGGCGGCGGAGCGACGGCGGGCTGGGCGAAGGCGGGCACGGCCGACGACAGCAAGGCGACAAGCAGCGCGGCACGCGCACCGGACGGCGTCATATAGTTCCTCCCTCTATCGCCGCCGTCCCCTGCGGCATCGAGCAGTTTCTCTGCTACGTTTGTAACACTAGTCTGGCCGCGTCAACCTGAATGCTGCCCTAACGGCGCGGATGGACGGCGGCGACCGGAACGGCTTTTCGACCAAGATGTTCTTCCATTCGATCAGCGACCTATGAGGAAGCGCAAGCCATGTCCGAGACCGACACGATCGAAATGATCCATGAAGACGATCTGCCCGGCCATGAGAGCGCGCTTGAGCCCAAGCCCGATTGGGAGCCTTTCTATCCCGGCTCGGGCCGGCTCGAGGGCAAGGTCGCTCTGGTCACCGGCGCCGACAGCGGCATCGGCCGCGCCGTCGCCGCTCTGTTCGCGCGCGAGGGCGCCGACGTCGCCATCCTCTATCTGTGCGAGCATGACGACGCCGCCAAGACCAGGGAGATCGTCGAGGCCGAGGGGCGCAAGGCGATCGCCATCGCCGGCGACCTCGGCGACAAGGACTTTTGCGACGAGGCGGTGGCCGAGGTGGTGAAGACGCTCGGCGGGCTCGACATCCTGATCAACAATGCCGGCGAGCAGCATCCCGACCAGGACATAACCGACATCAGCGAGGCGCAGCTGAAGCGCACCTTCCAGACCAACATCTTCTCGATGTTCTTCCTGACCCAGGCCGCCCGCCCCCACCTCAAGAAGGGCGCCGCGATCGTCAATTGCACCTCGATCACCGCCTATCAGGGCTCAAAGGAGCTTCTCGATTACAGCGCGACCAAGGGCGCGATCACCGCTTTCACCCGCTCGCTGTCCGAAAATCTCGTCGGCGACGGCATCCGCGTCAACGCGGTCGCGCCGGGGCCGATCTGGACCCCGCTCAACCCTTGCGGCGGCTCGACGCCGGAGAAGATGAAGACGTTCGGCGAGGACACGCCGATGGGCCGGGCGGGCCAGCCCAACGAGGTCGCCCCATCCTTCCTGTTCCTCGCCTGCGAGGATTCGCGCTACATGTCGGGCCAGGTCCTCCACCCCAATGGCGGCACCATCGTCAACGGCTGACCCCTGCTTCCCTCGTCTCGCGCTGATGGTATAGTATAGCGGGATCGAGGACCGGAACATGCGCATCGCGATCGGGATCATCATCGGCCTGGCTTTGGCGCTCGGGCTGCAGACCGGCTGCGAGTTCCTGTCCAGCCAGCTCTTCCCCTACGCCTCGTGCGATGCCTTCGACCGGGCCTGCAACGCGGCCGTCCTTGGCGACCGCCCGGCCGCCGCCAACGCGATCGGCATATTCGGCTATCTCGTGGCCGCCTTCGCCGGCGGCTTCGTCGCGCGGCGGATCGCCCATGTCGGCTGGACAGCCTGGGTGCCGCCGGGCTTCCTCGCTTTCCAGGCGGCGGTGCTCGCTTTGGGCTATTCGCTGACCGGCTGGGGCCAGGCCGGCGCCTTCGTCGCGGCCCTGGTCGGCGGCATGATCGCCCACAATCTCGGCGATGGCGGAAATGGAGCGAGCGATTCGGAAAGTGCCGAGGCCCGAGTCGACGCGTAGGGCAAAGATTTCCCACGTCTAACGCTGAATCGTTCCGGCGTTTCCTTGATAAGCGTGTCTAAAAACTCCATAACAGCGTTTGCTCAATTTATTAAACTATGTAAGCTTTCGCCATTCAATTGGGAGAAATCCGGATGGCTCAGGGCGCACATGGTCTTTCACTGCTTTTCCAGACGATCGGCCCGGCGGAAGGCAGCCCGGGGGCCAGCAACCCGGCCGCTCATCTTGCCGAGGCCCTCCAGCCGACCGCGGGCGTCGGGCCGCTAATCCTCCATTATGCCTGGGTCGTCGAATTGACGGGCAAATTCCCGCCAATCTATCCAATCGACTCCAAGATCGCGATCAGGACGTTTCTGCTCACAACGGTCTATGACGAGGATTTCGCCGATTATATCGCCGATCTCGTCGCGGCGAATCCGGAAGCGTTCAATGCGGCGGCGGCCTCGATTCTCGGGCTGCAGAACCTGATTCCCGTGCAGACCCCGGAGAATCTGCCGAAGTTCATTCAGTTCGTGCTCGATCACGATCTCAATAACGGCGGCAACAACCCGAGCTTCTTCGAGGCCTATCCGCAGTCCGTGCTTGAGATCCTCCAGGCCTTCCCTCCGGCCTCCTGATGACCGGGACCGCGCCGGGGCCCGCCCCGATCGATCCGGAAAAGGTCCAGGGGATCGTTCTCCGGGGCTATAGGATGCCGTTCGCGCGTCACTTCGCGCTGTCGGTGAACGATGTCGGTGCGGCGCGGACATTCCTCGCCGGGCTGGTCGGCGACGACCCCGATTGGCCCCATATCACCAGCGCCGCTTTCTGGGGGCCGGTAAAGCCGGATTATTGCGTCAACGTCGGCTTCACCTATCCGGGCCTGCAGGCGCTCGGCGTGCCGAGCGCTTCGCTCGCCGGCTTCAACACCTACCACCACCTTCCTTTCCTGAACGGCTCGGCGGCGAGCAGCGCGACCGTCGGCGACATCGGCGCCAGCGCCCCGACGACGCCGTGGAAGGTCGACGACCGCGACTTCCACGTCATGCTGTCGCTGTTCGCCCACAGCTTTCCGATATTGGAGCTTCAGTCCGGGCGGCTGGAGCATCGGTTCGGCGCGGCCTTCGACGGCGGCGCCCCGACGTTCGACTGCCAGGCCCTCCCGGACGATGAGGTCTATTTCGGCTATCGCGACAATATCGCCCAGCCGATCATCGCCGGCATGCAGCTCTTCTCGCGCAACCAGCAGGGAAGCCAGCCCCTGACCGACCCTGGCGCGTTCATGCTCGGCACCGCCACCACCACCTATTTCCAGATGGTGCCGGTGCCCGATCCGCCCGCATTCGGCCTCTACGGCTGCTTCGGCGCCTTCCGGATGCTCGAGCAGGACGTGGATGGATTCGCCGCCGAGGTCGACCACCTCAAGGGCCAGATGGCGCAGGCGCCGTTCAACGTCACCGATCCGGAGGTGCAGCGCCTCGCCCTGAAGGCGAAAATGTGCGGGCGCTGGCCGAACGGCCAGCCGCTGGCGCGCTATCCGGTCAACGGCAACACGCCGGCGCCCGCCGTCCTGCGCCCGGAGGAGCTCAACGACTTCAACTACGTCCTGCCGGACGGCGACCCCACGCAGCCTCCCGCCACCGATCCCGACACCGGCACCAACGTCCCGATCGGCTGCCACATCCGACGCGGCAACAGCCGCGACTTTCCCTACGCCAACCCGTCGGAAAACCACCGAATCATGCGCCGGGCCATGCCCTATCAATTTCCCTACACGCCCGAGACCCCGGACGGCGGCGAGCGGGGGCTGATGGGCTTCTTTCTCAGCGCGACCCTGAAGGGGCAGTTCGAGTTCGTGCAGAAGAACTGGATCAACAACGGCGTGAACGGGAGCGGTTTTTCCAGCGTCAGCGATCCGGCAGACCCGCTGATGGCCGCCACCAACCCCACTTACGAGACGGTGCCGCTCGCCACGACCGGCGCGCCATCGCGGAACCGGATCCAGCCGATGTCGAGCTTCGTGACGACGCGCGGCAGCGCCTATGTCTTCTTCCCCGGCCTGGACGGCATCCGTTTCATCGCGACGCCGCCCGCGGCCGAAGCGACGCACTTGGCCGCGGGCTGATCCGGCCCCGGCCAGGCCGCGGCCTGTCCGGCGCGGACGCCTTGGCCGGATACGGACACCAAATATTGGCGTGACGTACCGAACTTTGGCGGCCGCAAATTGCGGACGCGAACTCCCAAATTCAAAAAATGACGGATTTCCGCCAATTTCCTCAGTTTGGCACGGCGCCTGCTATACTCCCGATATGATCGTCGGATGGTCCGGCGGTCGATTTGAGGAGACTTAAAATGACGCTTTCGATCAACCTGCAGAAGCTGGCCGTTTCGGTGTTCGGCGCCCTTGTCGCCAGCAGCCTGTTCCTTTCCGCGGCAATTGGCCCGGTCCAGATCGTCTGACCCTGCTTTCGCAGGGGCAGGCCTGGCCGGCCCTCCGGCCTTCCTTGACGCCACCATCCAGGACCAAGACGATGACCACCCGCAATTACGCCCTCGACAAAAGCAACGCGAAGATCCTCGGCGTCTGCGCCGGCCTCGCCCGCAGCGCCGGCTGGGACCCGACGCTCGTTCGCATCGGCGCCGTCGCTCTGACGCTTTTCCTGCTCGGCCCGCTGATGATCCTCTTCTACGTCATCGTCGGCGCGCTCGCCGCCAGCCGCTAAGCAATCGCCGCGCGCCCTTTGAACAGAGCCTGATCCACGCTTTCAGCGATCAGGCTCTAGGCCGCGACCACCAGCCCGGCGGCCGAGCCGCCGGGGATCCACAGGAACAGATCCGCGATCAAGGCGCCGCTCGGGCGTCCCGACGCCCGCCCCGCCGCAGCGGCGGCCTCGTGGACGTCGGCGCCGCCGGGCCCGATCGCCTCCAGCCAAAAGTGCAGCCAGGGCTCCAGCGCGTGGAGCCGCACCCGCCAGCCGCTCCGCGCCACCGCGACCCGCGTCTCGCGCGCCTCCGGCACCACCGCCTTGCCGCCGCGCTCGCTCGCCTCGATCAAAGGGGCGAGGTCGAAGCCGAGCGTCAGCAGCCTGACGCTGTCCGGCAGCTTCAGCCGCAGCCCGGGCCGCATCGCCGCATCGGCGGGCAGAGGCGGCCGACCTTCCCGTTCGATCCCTTCCGCGCGCGAAACCTCGGCGCGCGCCCGCTCCAGCCGGACCACCGCGGCGGGCAGCGCCGCCAGCGGCCCGCCATTCGCCGGCCGGGTCGCCTCGAGATGATCGGCAAAGCCCGCGCCATAATCGTAGAGGCTGAAATCGCGCGAGGGGTGAGCTGCGATGTAGGAAGAGGCGAACAGGTCGAAGACGGTCGCGCCGACGAGCAGGCGCAGGGCCGGATAATCGTCGCGCAGCGTCTCCAGCAAACGGGTCCTATAGCCGCCGGCATAGAGCGCGAAGCGGCCCTCGGCGTCCAGTTTGCCGTCGCCCGCGATCCGCGCCACCACCGCCTCGCGCCGCGCCGCGCCGACGATGATGCCGTCGAGCAGCCAGGATTGCAGCGCGGCCAGCGCCTCAGGCATGGGCGCCCTCGCCGGCCAGCGCGACCGGACGGTGCGCGCGGGCCTTGCCGAGCTCGGCGAGAAGCTCTTCGTAGGGCGGGATGTCGGCATCCCATTCGAGCAAAGTGGAAACGCCGCCCGTGCGCCGCATCGCCAGCGCGTAGAGCGCCCAGACCGGCGCCAGCACCGGGCTGTCATGGGTGTCGAGCAAATGCGTCCCGCAGTCGCGCGGGCCGGCGAGATGGATCTGGACGATGCGCTCCGCCGGCAGCGCCTCGATATAATAAGCGGCGTCGAAGCCGTGATTGAAGGCGCTGACATGGACGTTGTTGACGTCGAGCAGCAGCCCGCAACCGGCCTCTTCCGCGAGCCGGCCGAGATACTCCCATTCCGGCATCTGCGCGCCGGTGAATTGCAAATAGGTGCTGGGATTTTCGAGGATCAGCGGCCGCCCGAGCCGGTCCTGGACCTGATGTACCCGCGCGATCACATGGGTAAGGCTCGCCTCGGTCAGTGGCATCGGCAGCAGATCGTGGCTGTTCACCCCGGCAATTCCGGTCCAGCACAGATGATCGGAGATCCACACCGGCTTCACCCGCTCGGCGAGCGCGGCGAGCTGGTCGAGATAGTCCGTATCGAGCGGCGCGGCGCTGCCGATCGACAGCGACACGCCGTGCATCACCACCGGCCGGTGCGCGGCGACATGGTCGAGCACGAGCGCGGCATAGCCGCGATGGCCGAGGAAGTTCTCGCTCAATATCTCGAACCAGTCGACGCCCCAGGCGGCGGGGTCGGTGGCCATCAGATGCGCGAAATGGGGATCGCGCAGGCCGATTCCGTCGCCAAGGTCGGGCAGGCCGAGCCTCGGCGCTCGGCCGCCTTTCGGGTCCTCGCGCGCCATTAGGTCGACGGCGGGAAGGCGAGCCTGAGGTCGCTCGGCTTGGGCTTCGGCTCGGCCGGCATCTGCTTATAGTTCATCACCTCCTCGAACGCCTTGTAGGCGACGTCGTGCACGGCTTCGCCCTTCTTGTAGCGCATGCGGCAGATCGGGTCCGAGGTGATCGCCTTCGTCTTCGGGTCGGTTTCGAAGTCGAAAATCTGCATCACGCCTTCGGTCGGATAGAGCTGCGAGGCTGAAATCGGCACCGCGCAGCCGCCCAGGGTCGCGCATTTGTTGTCGCTCGGCGCCGAATAGAAGGTGCTGGGCGGCGGCGGCGGCCAGCCGCAGGTGCCGCCGAACTTGCGGGTCGAAAGCACGGTGCCGCAATTGCCGCCGCCGCCGCAGCTGGCGGGCGCGCTGCCGCTGGCGGGCGCGCTACCGCTGCAATTGCCGCCGCCGGTGGTCACCTGGACGAAGCCGCAGCCGCCCTGGGCGTGGCATTTGTTGGAGCCCTTGCAGCTATGGTAGATTGCGGGCGGGGCGCAGACGTTCTTGCCGCCGGTCTCGAAGTCGAGGCCTTGGCAGGCGTGCTTGAGCGTGTTGGGCACGGGCGGATCGATGCCGATCGACAGATCCGGGCACTGGCCGGTCACCGCCCAGGCGATCGCCATCCGGTCGCCGGAGCCGGCCATCGAGGGATAGGGGAAGAGCACCGTCTGCCCGGCCGGCGGCGACCAATAATCGTTGAGCACGGTGGTGACGCCAGCGATCGCTCCGATCGCGGCCTCGCTGAGGGATTTGTGGGTGCCCTCCTGCGCGAACAGGCGGTTGAGCGCGCCGGCAATGTCGTCGGCGCTTGGCAGGACGTCGTTATATTCGTTGCTCTCATAGTCCTTTTCGTCGGTCTTGAGATCGCTCGCCGTCCAGTGGCCGACCTTTGGATTCTTGTCCCAAGTCGTGATCGCGCCGGCCGCGATCAGCTTCTCGACTTCCTTGAAGCGCTCATAATGGTCGAGATGGTCGTTGCCGAACCGGGCTTCGGCGTCCGCCGAGTCGATCAGCCCGCCGCGATTGTCGTAGCTCGGATAGTCGGATTCCAGCGCCTTCCGGTCAGAGCAGTAGCGCGGCTTCACCGCCTCGAGCATTGCCGGCTTCTTCTTGAGCTCGCTGCCTTCACCCTGGTCGGTGATCGCGTCCATCATGTCGACCATCTGCTGGTAGGCGATGTCCGGATAGGTCAGCGCGACGATGGTGTTGAAGCCCATGAACTCGCGCATCGGATGGCCGCCCGAGGCGGCGTTGAACAGGTCGTTCTGGACGGGCGGGCTCTTCGCCGCCTGGTTGAACACGTGCTGCCAGAGCGTCGAGCCGTCGTCGTAGCTGAGGCTCAGATAGTCGTAATAGCATTGGTACATCCAGCCGATCGTCCCGAACATCGGCAGCGGGTCGCCGATCTTCCAGCCGACGAAGGAGGCCTCCGGGAAATAGGTGCCGCTCTTGATCGCCTTCTTCGCGTCCTCCTCCGGCTGTTCGATGGCGAGGAACAGGCGGATTCGGTCGCTGTCGAGCGCGCCGACATTGACCGGTACGTCCTCGTTCGTCGTGTCCTTGAGGTCGATGATGTTGGGGATGACGCTCTTCTTCGGACCGTAGCAGGTCCAGCCGTGGCGATCGTCCTGCAGTGCCGGACTGGTGAAATCGGGCTTGGCGCCGACCACGCTCGCCATGTTCGCCGCCATCTGCAGGTGAAGCATCTCCTGGATGAACACCGAAAAGACGCTGTTGAAGGCGGTTTCGTTGGCATTGGCCGGCACGGCTTTGCTCTTGGCGCCGGGCCACAGCCGGCCGAGATAGAGCGCCTTGTTGGCGCTGTTGATCTCATGCACGCCGTGGATCGAATAGAGGCTCGTCATGTAGAGCGGTATGGTGAACAGCTCGACGTCAATCGCCGCCTGGGCAATCGCCTTCAGCGCGGCGAGATCGGTCGTCAGGGTCGATTTCGGGCGGCTGGCTTGGGCGCTGGCGCTGAGCGTGCGAGTCATTGAGGTCCTCCTCTTGCGAATGGCGGAGGCTAGGCCCGTACCGAGGCGAGTCAACCGGCCAGGTTACCGATTGTCTTGCGGCTGAAGAACTGAGGCGCCGCTCACCAGTAAAAGCGATGATTCAAGCCGGCGCTTTGACTGAATAGCGCTCAGCGCAGCGGCAGGAACAGGCCGAGTACCGAAAGCGCGAGCGCGATCGCCGAGACGAGCAGCGCCACCCGCGCCAGCTGCTCGCCGCCGCCGCCATTCATCCGCCGACCCGCTCGCGCCGCCGCTCATGGCGGATTGCGAGCCCCCGCATCGCCAGCCGGATCTCGTAGAGGAACAGGATCAGGCCGAGGATCAGCAGCAGCATCGCCAGGATGAACAGCATCGCGATCGGCTTGGCGAAGGCGATCCGGGCGAGATCGGCGACGAACAGGATCGCCACCACCACACAGACGAAGAGCGCGCTCGCGGTGCACAGGCTGATCGCCCAATTGACCACCTTCATCCGCCGCTCGAGCAGGCAGAGCTCGGCGGCATAAGCGGCGCGCGCGGCGGCGCTTTCCCCGGGCGCCTCCGCCTCGAGCTGGCGCGACCGCTCGACGACGCGGGCGAGCCGCTGCGCGAGCACGTTGATGATCCCGCCAATCCCGGCCAGCAGGAAGACCGGCGCGACCGCCAGCTGGATCTGGTGGGCGATGGTGGTGACGGCGACGGTCTCGTCCATGGGGCTATGCTAAGCCCCAGCCGGCGGCGAAGATCAATGGCCTGACATCGCGCCCCGCCCCGCCTATCAATGTTCGAAACAAGCGAGCGGAGGGGATATGGCCGAGAAACGCCGGCCGTTCTGGCGGAGCCTCTATGTCTGGGTGCTGGTGGCGATCGCCGCCGGGGCGCTGCTCGGCTGGCTGTCGCCCGCCGCCGGCCAGGCGATGCAGCCGCTCGGCGACGGCTTCATCAAGCTCGTCAAGATGATCATCACGCCGGTCATCTTCCTCACCGTCTCGACCGGCATTGCCGGCATGGCGGATTTGAAGGCGTTCGGCCGCGTCGGCGCCAAGGCGATGGCCTATTTCCTGGCCGTCTCGACGCTGGCACTCGCGGTCGGCCTGATCGTCGCCAATTTCGTCAGGCCGGGCGCCGGGCTCAACGTCGATCCGGCCTCGCTCAACGCCCGGGCGATCGCCTCCTACGTCAACCAGGCACATGAGCAGAGCGTCACCGGCTTCGTAATGAACATCATCCCGGACACATTGATCAGCGCCTTCACCCAAGGGCAGATCCTCCAGGTCCTGCTGGTCGCGATCCTGTTCGGCATCGCGCTCGCGTTGATCGGCGACAAGGGCGCGCGGCTGCAGGAGACGTTGAAGACGCTGACCGCGATCGTCTTTCGAATCGTCCACATCTTGATGTACGCGGCGCCGATCGGCGCGTTCGGCGCGATGGCCTTCACCATCGGCAAATATGGGATCGGCACGCTCGCCAATCTCGGCATGCTTGTCGGCACCTTCTACGCGACGTCGCTGCTGTTCGTCATATTCGTGCTCGGCGCGATCGCGCGAGCGGCCGGCTTCTCGCTGCTGCGGCTGCTCGCCTATATCAAGGACGAGCTGCTGCTGGTGCTCGGCACCTCCTCGTCGGAAAGCGCGATGCCGCTGCTGATGGAGAAGCTCGAGCGCGCCGGCTGCCCCAAGCCGATCGTCGGCCTGGTCGTGCCGACCGGCTATTCGTTCAACCTCGACGGCACCTGCATCTACATGTCGCTCGCCGCTCTGTTCATCGCCCAGGCCTGCAACATCCCCTTGAGCTTCGGCGACCAATTGCTGTTGATGGCGGTCGCCATGCTCTCGTCCAAGGGCGCGGCCGGGGTCACCGGCTCGGGCTTCATCACATTGGCGGCGACTCTCTCCGTGGTGCCCTCCATCCCGGTCGCCGGCATGGCGCTGATCCTCGGCGTGGACCGGTTCCTGAGCGAATGCCGCGCGCTCACCAATTTCACCGGCAATGCGGTCGCGACCATAGTCGTCGCCCGCTGGGAGCGCGCCGTCGCGCCGGCCCGATTGGCCGCCGCCTTCCGCGGCGAGGGCGGCGATTTCAGCGAGGCGGAAAGCGACGCTCTGCAGATCGAGGGGCGGAGCGACCTGCCGGCCTGACGCTCGTCCCTGCTCAGTGGCGGAAATGGCGCATGCCGGTGAAGACCATGGCGAGGCCGGCCTCGTCGGCGGCCGCGACCACTTCGGCGTCGCGGATAGAGCCGCCCGGCTGGATCACCGCCGTCGCGCCGGCCTCCGCCGCGGCGAGCAGCCCGTCGGCGAAGGGGAAGAAGGCGTCGGACGCCACTGCCGATCCGATCGTCCGGGGCCCGGCCCAGCCCGCTTTGTCCGCCGCGTCCCTGGCCTTCCAGGCGGCGATGCGCGCCGATTCGAGCCGATTCATCTGGCCGGCGCCGATCCCCGCGGTGGCGCCGTCCTTGGCATAGACGATGGCGTTCGACTTGACGTGCTTGGCTACCGTCCAGGCGAACAGGCAATCGGCCAGCTCCTGATCGCTGGGCGCGCGCTTGGTCACCACTTTGAGGTCGCCCGCCGCGACGCGGCCATTGTCGCGAAACTGGAGCAGCCAGCCGCCCGTGATCGATTTCGCCATCAGCCCGCCCCGCGCCGGATCCGGCAGGGCGCCGGTGAGAAGCAGCCGCAGGTTCTTCTTCGCCGCGAACACCGCCTTCGCGGCCTCATCGGCTTCGGGCGCGATCACGACTTCGGTGAAGATCGCGGCGATCGCTTCGGCGGTCGCCCCGTCGAGCGGCCGGTTCAGCGCGACGATGCCGCCGAAAGCCGAAACGCTGTCGCACGCAAATGCGGCTTCATAAGCGGACTTGAGGTCGGACGCCGTGGCGACGCCACAGGGATTTGCATGCTTCACGATCACGCAGGTCGGCTCGGCGTCGCGGAACTCCGAGACCAGCTCCAGCGCCGCGTCGCCGTCATTGTAATTGTTGTAGCTGAGCGCCTTGCCCTGGACCTGCTCCGCCTGGCCGATCCCCGGACTCGCGGGACCGGCATGCGCGTAGAAGGCCGCCTGCTGGTGGGGATTCTCGCCATAGCGCAGCGCGCCGCCCAGCTTCAGCACAAAAGGCAGCGTCTCCGGGAAGAGTTGGCCCTGGTCGATGAAGCCGAACCAGCTGGCGATCATCGCATCGTAGGTGGCGGTGGCGGCGAAGGCCTTTGCCGCCAACCGCTTGCGCAGATCGAGCGACGTCATGCCGTCACTTTCGTCGAGCGCCGCGATCATCTCCGCATAGTCGCCCGGATCGGTGACGATGGCGACGAAGGCATGGTTCTTGGCGGCCGAACGCACCATCGCGGGGCCGCCAATGTCGATGTTCTCGATGATCTCGGGCCGCGCCGCGCCCTTCATCACGGTTTCGAGGAAGGGATAGAGATTGACCACGACGAGATCGATGGCGCCGATACCGTGCTCGGCCATGGCGGCGGCGTGGGCGGGATCGTCGCGCACGCCGAGCAGTCCGCCATGGACCTTGGGGTGGAGCGTCTTGACCCGCCCGTCCATCATCTCGGGAAAGCCGGTCAGCTCGGCAATGTCCTGTACGGCGAGCCCCGCCTCGCGCAGCGCTTTGGCGGTGCCGCCAGTCGAAACCAGCTCGACCCCGTGCCGCACCAGCGCCTGGCCGAGCTCAGCAAGGCCGGTCTTGTCCGAAACGGACAGCAAGGCCCGGGCGATCTTCACGTCCGTCATATCGGGTCCCTTCGCGGAGGAATCGCCGCCTCCCTAACGTCATGCTGAACTTGTTTCAGCATCCAATTTGGAGCCGCTGCGGGAGTTGCGACATGGACCCTGAAACAAGTTCAGGTGACGTGCGGTTGAGTCACGGACTCAGCTCGCCCGCTTGAGCTCCCAGCTGATCGTCATGCCCTCGGCCGGCGTCTCGCCGGCGACGACGAGCTGGAGCGTGGCATGGGGCCGCGCCTCGCCGTCGATCCAGAGGCTGTCCTCGACCGAGAGCTGCCCGCCCCGGCAGCGGAACTGCCAGACCGCGCCGCCCTTCAGGCGCAGCAGCGCGCCCTGGCCATCGGCGGTGCTGGTCACTTCGACCGCGGGCGCGAGATGGAAACGCGCGGCGAAGGGGACGGGCTCGTGCCTTTTCCTGCGGCCAGCCGGGATCAGCCGGTCCTCGCCGCCGAGCAAGCGGCCGTCGCCGGAGAGGTTGAGGCGGCGCTCGTGGATCAGGCCGTAGCGGCGGACATAGCCGTCATGGCTCGCCTCGATGCGGCCGATGCCGGCGGTTTCGTCGCGAACCATCTCAACCTCGGCGACGCCCTTGCCGAGGCTGCCATCCTCGTGAATCGCGGTCGAGTTGCGGTCGCCCAATGTCAGCGTCGAATGGGCGGCGGTGGTGCGCAAAGCGTGGCAGAGCCCCGCCGGCAGCGCACCTTTGGCCTGGCCGGCGCCGCCGCAATTGACGATCAGCCGCGCCGCGCCGTCGCTATATTCGAAGGCGAGCGTCGAGGCGCAGGCACCGGCAAGCGAGCGGGGCGGCGGCGGCGGCGCGGCGTCGAAGACGAGCACGCTGGCCTTGGACTGCAGCCGCTGATAGCCCCAGCCGCGCGCCTGGCGGAGCGGGCGGACGGCGAGGCCGGCGCCGTCGATGGCGGCGGCGACGCGGCGGCGGCTCGCCATATTGCCGCCCTGCCAGCTCGACAGCGCCTCGTCGCCCAGAGTGACCGAGAGCAAGGCGGCGACCGAGGCGGAGAGCGCGTCGGTCAGCCATTCGGGAACGTCGCGCCGGGCCGCGATGAAGACGGCGCGCAGCTGGCCCAATATCTCGACCGCGGCAACCTGCTCGGCGGGCGAGCGACTGACCAGCCCGCCTTCGTCGTGCAGCGAGGCGCCGAGCGCCCGGGCAAGGCCGGCCTCGCCCGATTTTAACCGCGCCGGCCCGCCCTGGACGACCAAGGCGGCGGCGATCACGCCGCTCCAGGCGGTGATCCGGGCAAGCCCGAGCGGCGTCCTGTCGGCCGCGCGCTCGAGATGGCGGGCCCCCCGGGCAAGCGTGTAGAGGACCGACGAGCGGTAGACCGGATCGGCGCTGGAGAGGATGTAGGGGGCATAAGCGGTCCAGAACAGGATGCGCCGGCCCCACAGGTCGGCGCGCCAGGCGGGCTCGGAGACCTGCTCGGCATGGACGGCGAGCCATTTGCGCATCACGGCTTCCGCCCTTTTGGCGCCGCGCTCGCGGGTGGCGGCGGCGGAAAGGTCGCGGAGCCAGGCGAAGCTCTGCAGATAGTCGCTAATGTCCGCCGGCAGCCCGATCGTGCCGAAATCGAAGCTGTCGAGCGCGAGCTCGGTGCCGCCGTGGCGCACCAGGCCGGCGAGCAAGGCCTCGCCCGCCGTCTTGTCGCCGGCGATCGGATCCTTGGGCACGGCGACCAGCTTCAGCGGCACCCGGCCGCGCAGCCGCAGCGCGTGGAGCGGCGTCCGCCAGGCGAACAAATGAAGCCGGTAGCCAAGCCGCTCGAACAAGGAGAGGCCGCGGTCGTCGCCGACCCGGATCAGCCTCTTGCCCGGCTCGATCTCGCTCTCGCCCGTGTCGCTCTCCACCCGCCCGAGGAGGCTCATCCGCGCAGCCCCCTGATATTGTCCGCATAAGCGTCCGGCCCGCCGCGGAAGGTCGCCGTGCCCGCGACCAGCACGTCGGCGCCGGCTTCGATCGCTCGCCTTGCATTATCCTGGTCGATGCCGCCGTCGACTTCCAGGTCGATATCGAGCCCTCCCGCGTCGATGCGCTTGCGGATCGCCTCGATCTTCCTGAGCTGGCCGGTGATGAAGCTCTGCCCGCCGAAGCCGGGATTGACGCTCATCACCAGGACGAGATCCACCGTTTCGAGCACATAATCCAGCGCCTTGGCGGGAGTCGCCGGATTGAGCGAGACTCCGGCACGCTTGCCGAGCGATTTGATCCGCTGGATCGTGCGGTGAAGATGCGGGCCCGCTTCGGGATGGACCGTGAGGATATCGGCCCCAGCTTCTGCGAACGCCTCCAGATAGGGATCGGCCGGCGCGATCATCAGATGGACGTCGAGCGGCTTGGCGGTGTGCGGCCTCAGCGCCTTGACGACCATCGGGCCGATGGTGAGATTGGGCACGAAATGGCCGTCCATCACGTCGACATGGATCCAGTCGGCGCCGGCCGCGTCGAGCGCGCGGACCTCCTCGCCCAGCCGCGCGAAATCGGCGGAGAGGATCGAGGGCGCGATGCGGACCGGCTGCTGCACGATAAAAACCTTAGATTGCCGCGAGTCGCGGGGCAAGGAAGCGGCCCGACTTATCCCCCGTTATCCGCCCCGGGCGAAACGGGCGATGAAGAAGCTGTCCGCCCCGCCCTGATCGGCATAAGCGCCGGGCAGGATGCGATGCTCCTCCTCCAGCGCATAATCCTCATGCCCCGCGAGGAAATCGGCGGCGACCTGCTCGCCCTCCTGCCGCTCCAGCGAGCAAACCGAATAGATGAGGGCGCCGCCGGGCTTCAGCCAGCCGGCGGCGCGGGCCAGCATCGCCCGCTGGACCTGCGCCAGCTCGGCGATGGCCTTGGGCCGGACGCGGTGGAGCACGTCGGGATGGCGGCGGAAGATGCCGGTCGCCGTGCAGGGCGCATCGAGCAGGATGGCGTCGACCTTGGCTGGCGGCGACCATTTCATGACGTCGGCGGCGACGATCCTGGCCTCGAGGCCGGTGCGTTCCAGATTCTCGGAAAGTCGCGCCAGACGACTCTGCGAGACATCCACCGCGGTGACGTCCCAGCCGGCGGTGGCGAGCTGCATGGTCTTGCCGCCCGGCGCGGCGCAGAGGTCGAGCACCGTGCGCCCCTCCCCCTCACCCAGCAAGGAAGCGGGCAGAGCGGCGGAGATGTCCTGCACCCACCATTTGCCCTCGCCATAGCCGGAAAGGCCCGCCACCGCGGCGCCGCGCGCGAGGCGCAAATGGCCGGGCATCAGGCTGATCCCCTCGAGGTCGGCGGGCGGCGCGCCGATCAGGTCGATCGGCGGCGGCGTCGCGATCGAGAGCGCCGCCGCGGCGACCACGCGCGCGCCCCATTGCTCGCGCCAGCGCTCCGCGACGGCTTCGGGCAAGGTCGGCACGTCGGGCAAGGCCCATTTCTCGCGCATCACCGTGCTGAACACGCCGTGGACCAGCTTGCGCGGGCCGCCGTCGACTAGGGGCAGGACGGTCGAGATGGCGGCATGATGCGGCGTCGCCATGGCCAGCGCCTGGACGAGCGCGATGCGCAAAGCGAAGCGGGCCTTGGCGTCGTCGGGCAGGCGCTTCCTCGTGGCGCGGTCGATCAGGGTATCGAGATCGGCGAGGCGGCGGAGCGCCTCGGCGGCGATGGCGTGGGCGAAGGCGCGGTCGTCGGCGCGGTCGAGCTCGCGCGCCGCCGCATCCAATGCGGATTCGAGCGGCAGGCCCTTGCGCAGCACCGCGTCGAGCAGGCGCAGGGCGGCGCGGCGCGAAGCCGTGCCCGGCGGGTCCTGGGGTCGGTCCTGGTCCATCTTGCCTTTCGCGCCGCGGCGGCCGAAATGCCGCGCAGCGACACTCCATCCGATCGGACACCCCCATGGCCGAGCGCCCGCCTCATGTGAAGCCGCCCGTCTATCTCTCGCCGAGCCCGCCCGTGCCCGAGCCTGGCGAGGCCAAGGCGGGAGAGGAGTCCGGCGGCCCCAAGGGCAAAGAACCGACGCGCTACGGCGACTGGGAGAATAAGGGGATCGCCTGGGACTTTTGACCCATCAGTGTCCGGAACTAGACCCCCTCGCTCCGCAAAGGCCGCGACAGCAGCCTCCCGACCACCTCGTCCACCGATTCCTCTTCCGCCAGCAGCGCGCAGACCGCCGCGACGATCGGCATGTCGACGCCGAGCGCCTCGGCGGCGCGCTTCAGCACCGGCGCGGTGAAGGCGCCCTCGGCGACGGTGCGGCGGTCTGCGAGGAGGTCGGCGGGCCGGGCCCCCTCGCCAATGCCCTTGCCGAGGCTGAAATTGCGCGAGCTGGTCGATGAGCAGGTCAGGACGAGGTCGCCGAGCCCGGCGAGGCCGGCCAAGGTCTCGGCGCGCGCGCTTTTGGCGAGGCCGAAGCGGGTCATCTCGGCGAAGCCGCGCGAGATCAGGGCCGCGCGGGCATTCTGGCCGAGCCTTTTCCCCTCGACGACGCCGCAGGCGATGGCGAGCACGTTCTTGACCGCGCCGCCGACCTCGGCCCCGGCGACATCCTCGGTCAGATAGGGCCTGAAATGCGGGCGGGCGAGGCGCAGGGCCAGCCGCTCGCCAAGCGTCTTGTCCTCGATCGCCAGCGTCACCGCCGTCGGCAGGCCGGCCGCTACTTCATGGGCGAAAGTGGGCCCGGAAAGGACCGCGATCGGCGAGTCCGGCTGCACCTGGCGGGCGACCTCGTGCATGAGCAGGCCGGTGCCGTCCTCAATGCCCTTGGCGCACAGGATGAGCGGCTGTCCGGACACAAACAACCCGCCGATAACCGAACGCAAATGTTGCGCCGGACTAACAATTAGGAGGGCTTCGCAGTCGCCCAGATCGGCGAGATCGCCGGTCGCGCGGATCGCCGGGCTCAGCTTCTGGCCCTTGAGAAACAGCTTGTTTTCATGAGCGCCGTTGACGGCCTCGACGACCTCGGGCTCGCGCGCCCAGAGCAGGACCTCCTCGCCCCCCGCCGCCGCGACCTGGGCGAGCGCCGTCCCCCAGGCGCCGGCGCCGGCCACCCCGATCCTCATGCCTTCACCCCCGCGCCGCGCGCCTTTTCGGCTTCCGGATCCAGGGGCCAGCGCGCCCGCGCCGGCGCGTCGAGCCCGTCGGTCAGCCCCGCCTCGAAGCGCAAAGCCCCGGCCCAGGCGATCATCGCCGCATTGTCGGTGCACAGCCACAAAGGCGGGGCGACGAAGGGCAGCTCATGCGCGGCCGCCAGCGCGGTGAGCGCGGCGCGGACGCTTTCGTTCGCGGCGACGCCGCCGGCGACGACGAGCGCGGTCGCGCCCGGCGCCGCCGCGATCGCGCGCCGCGTCCGGTCGACGAAGCAATCGACCACCGCCTGCTGGAAGGAGGCGGCGATGTCCGCGTCGGCATGGAGGCCGCTCTGCTTGGCGCGCAGCACCGCGCTCTTGAGGCCGGCGAAGGAGAAATGGGGCTCATCGGAGCCGACCAGCGGCCTCGGCAGCTTCACCGCGGCCGGATCGCCGGCTTTCGCGGCCCGCTCGACCGCCGGCCCGCCCGGAAAGCCCAGGCCGAGCAATTTGGCGGTCTTGTCGAACGCCTCGCCGGCGGCGTCGTCGATCGTGGTGGCGAGGCGGCGGTAGCGGCCGACGCCCTCGACCAGCAGCAACTGGCAATGGCCGCCCGAGACGAGCAGCAGCAGATAAGGGAAATGAAGGTCGGACTCGCTCAGCATCGGCGAGAGCGCATGCCCTTCGAGATGGTTGACCGCAATGAGCGGCTTGCCCGCCGCCAGCGCCAGCCCCTTGGCGGTGACCAGGCCGACCATCACCCCGCCGATCAGGCCCGGGCCCGCCGTCGCCGCGATCGCGTCCACTTCGTCCAGATCGATCCCCGCCTCGGCGAGGACCTGCTCGATCAAAGCCGGCAGGATCTCGACATGGGCGCGGGCGGCGATTTCGGGGACAACCCCGCCAAAGGGCCGGTGCGCGGCCTCCTGCCCCGCCAGAGCGTGGGCGAGGATGCGCCGGTCCGACGCGACCAAGGCGGCCGCAGTCTCGTCGCAGCTCGATTCGATGCCGAGGATCAGGCTCATCGCAGCTTCCCTGCCACCTGAGGAGCCGCTAGCACAAGCGCGCTATGCCAGCCCCCCTTCGCATTGGCCCCCTTCGCATTGGCCCCCTTCGCATCGGTACCCGCGGATCGCCGCTGGCGCTCGCCCAAGCGCGCTTGGTCTCCGAGGCGCTGCGCGCCGCGCACGGCTGGGACGAGGCGGCGATCGAGCTCGTCCCGATTACCACCTCGGGCGACTGGATCCAGGACCGCCCGCTCGCCGAGGTCGGCGGCAAGGCCTTGTGGACCAAGGAACTCGACGCCTGTCTGATCGACGGCCGTACCGAAATGTCGGTCCATTCGATGAAAGATGTCGAGACGATCCGGCCCGAGGCGCTGGCGATCGCGGCGACGCTGGAGCGGGCGGACACGCGCGACCGGCTGGTCGGCGCCGAGAGCATCGCGGCGTTGCCGCAAGGCGCCCGAGTCGGCACGTCGTCGCCGCGAAGGACCGCGCAATTGCTGGCGCGGCGGCCCGATCTCCGCTGCGTCACCATCCGCGGCAACGTCCAGACCAGGCTGGCCAAGGTCGACTCCGGCGAATTCGACGCCACCTTGCTGGCGGCGGCGGGCCTCGACCGGCTCGGGATCGCGGCCGGCGCCCCGCTCGACCTGCTGCCGGCGCCCGCGCAGGGGGCGATCGGCGTCGAGATCCTCGCGGACCGCGACGATCTTCGCGCCTTGCTGGGCGCCATCGATCACGCGCCGACCCACGAAGCGGTGGACGCCGAGCGCGCCTTCCTCGCGACCCTGGGCGGCGACTGCCATTCCGCCGTCGCGGCGCTCGCTTCGGGAGGCCGGCTGAGGGCCGAGATCCTCAGCGCCGACGGGCGGGAAATACAGGCGGGCGAAGGCGAACCCGCCGCACTCGCCCGCGATCTGCTGGCGCGGGCCAGCCCCGCCTTGCGCGCGATGTTCGGGACATGAAGGTGCTGGTCCTGCGCCCACAGCCCGGCGCCGACGAGACCGCCGCGCGGGCCCGCGCGCTCGGGCTCGAGGTGGTGGTGGCGCCCTTGTTCGCAGTGCGGCCGCTCGCCTGGACGCCGCCCGACCCGGCCGGCTTCGACGCGGTCATGCTGACCAGCGCCAGCGCCGCGCGCCAGGCGGCCGACGGCTTGACGCCATTCGAGGCGCTGCCCTGCTATGCGGTCGGCGAGGCGACCGCAACCGCCGCGCGGGAGGCCGGCTTCGCCGATATCAGGGTCGGGCCCGAGGACGGCGCCGCCTTGCTGCTGATGATGGCCGAGGACGGCGTCCGCGCCGCCTTCCACGCCTGCGGCGAGGACCATCTCGCGCTCGGCCACCCCGGAATCGCGATCACCCGGGTGCCGGTCTATGCCGCCGAGGCGGCACCCGGCCTCCCCGTCGCCGCCGAGGGCGCCCTCGCCTTGCTCCATTCCCCGTGCGCGGCCGCCTTGTTCGCCGGGCTCGCCGGCGACCGCGCGCGCATCATCATCGCCGCGATCAGCGCGCGGACGGCGCGGGCGGCGGGCGACGGCTGGCAGCAGGTCGTCGTCGCGGCGCGCCCGCGCGACGACGCCTTGCTGGAGCTTGCCGTCAAGCTGTGCCAGAGTGCGGCGCGATGAACGGCGATTACGATCCCATCGACAGCGGCCCGCCGCCGCAGCGGCGCACATTCTGGCGCCGGCTCGCCATCCCCGGCATCGCCTTCCTGCTCGGGCTCGGCCTGATGGGCTATCTGCTTGCCCATTGGGACGCGGGCGCGCGCATGCTCGGAGTGACTCCGGAGGCGCCGGCAGCGGCGGCGCCCGCGCCACGCCCCGCCGCCGCTTTGCCGCAGGTCCAGGCGGCGCCGGCAGCGCCGCCGGTCGCACCCGGCACGCCGCTCACCGACGTCGAGCTCGCCCGCCGCCTCGCCGCGCTCGAGCAAAGGTTCGGCCAGATCGACAGCTCTTCGCGGGTCGCGGTCGGCAGCGCCGACCGCACCGAGGCCTTGCTCGTCGCCTTCGCCGCCCGCCGCGCGATCGACCGCGGCGTGCAATTGGGATTCCTCGAGCCGATGCTGCGGCAGCGCTTCGCAGCGACGCAGGGGCCCGCCGTGGGCACGATCATCGCCGCCGGGCGGCAGCCGGTGACGCTGACCCAGCTCCAGGCCGAGCTCGAGCAGCTCGGCCCGCAATTGATGGGAGCGCCGCCCAATCAGAGCTGGTGGGGCGCGATGCGCAGCGAGCTTGGCAGCCTGGTCGTGGTGCGCCGCGCCGACACGCCCTCCTCCGAGCCGAGCGAGCGGCTCGACCGGGCCAGGCGCTGGCTGCAGGCCGGCGAGGTCGGTGCGGCGGTGGCCGAGGTGCAGCGCATGCCCGGCCAGGATTATGGCGCGGACTGGGTGGTCAAGGCGCGCCGCTATGCAGTCGCTCATCTGGCGCTCGACGCAATCGAAACGGCCGCCCTGCTCGAGCCGCACGCGCCGCCGCAGCCACCGCCGCAGCCCGCTCCGGCCCGGGCCCGGGCCCGTCCCGCCGCGGCGCCGGCGCGGCAGGCGGCTCGGACGCCGGCGCGGCAAGCGGCGCGGGCGCCGGCGCGCCAGCCGCCGCGCGCCCAGCCGGCCCGGCCCGCCGCTACACCTCGATAAGCGCGTAGGGCCGGCCCTTGGCCGCCTGGACCACCATCTGCGCGCAATTGTACACCGGCGTGCCGCGCGGCGTCCTGCCCTCATAGGTGCCGCGATGGGCGTGGCCATGGACCACCGCCGAGACATGGTCGAAGCGGTCGATCGCGTCGGCGAGCCGCGAGCAGCCCAGGAAGGGATAGATTTCGAGCGGCTCGCCGACCACGGTATCGGCCACCGGCGCATAATGGAGGACGGCGACGCTGCGCTCGGTCTTCAGCGACCGCAAGGCATTTTCCAGCTTGCGCGCCTCGTCGAGGGCGGCGTCGACGAAGGCCTTGATCGGGCTTTCCCCGAATGCGCCCAATTCGCCGCGGCCGAACCCGCCCAGAAAGCCCTTCACCCCGGCAAAGCCGACGCCGGAGATCACCACCGCCTGCTCGGCGAGGATGGTGACGCCGGCGCCCTGGAGGATGCGCGCGACCTCCTCGGCCTGGCCGCATTCATAATCGTGATTGCCGAGCACGGCGACGATCGGGATCGTGACATGGCGCAGATCCTCGGCAAGGATTTCGGCCTCGCGGGTCTTGCCGAAATTGGTGAGGTCGCCGCACAGAGCGAGGGCGTCCGCGGCCTCCGATATTTCGACGAAGAGCTCGCGATATCGATGCTCGCTGGTTTCGGTGACGTGAAGGTCGCCGATCGCGGCCAATGTGATCGTCTGGCCCCGAAGCGTACCGTTACTTTCGCTCATGCCGTTCTTCGATTCCCTTGCCGACGAGGTCGGCGAAGCCCCATTCGGTGATGTCCTCGATATAGTCGCGCGGCGAGAACAGCCGGCCGCGGCAGACCCGCATGCGCGCCGGCGGCATCTCCGCCTGCGCCTGCAGCCGCGAGATCAATTCGTCGAACAGCCAGCGCGGGATGCGCTCGCGCTCGGTGGGGTAGATGAAGCGGAAATTGAGGACGTGGATCGCCAGCACCTCCCAATAGAGCTCCAGCGTGTCGAGCAGATAATGCCAGTCGATCTCGTCATGCTTCTTGAGGATGACATGGGCGACGTCGGCGCCGTCATAGCGGTAGCGGTCCTGGAGGAAGAGCTTGGAGAGCAGGAACTCGGTCGGCGGGGTGATGCGGACGTTGGTGCCGTAGACCTCGACCTCATAGGGTTCGCGGAACCAATGGTCGGTGACCGGCATGCCGGCGGTCGACATATTGTAGATGACGTCGAAGAAATGCGCGCCTTTCCAGACCTTGCCGATCCAGCGCTCGTCCTCGATGTCGATCCGGTAGCCGCGCGCCTTGAAGAAGCTGAGGATGCGGGGCGCGTCCGAGGGCTTGCAGAAGACGTCGAGATCCTTCGTCGGCCGGGTGATGCCGGTATAGCAGGAGAGCGCGTAGGTGCCCGAGAGCAGGAACGGCAGGCCGGATGAGGCGAGCAGCTTCAGGCACTCTACGTAGAAATCGACCGCCTCCGCAGGCGGCTCGAACGCCGAGGCGTCGAGCGTTGGCAGCTGGGTGCTCATGGCGCGTAAGAGAACGGCGCCCGCGGGCAAAGCGTTCCCGTTCAGCGGATGCGGCGCAGCGGGGCTCTCTGGATGCGGTTCAGGGTCAGGGTGAAGACGAGCTCGGCATCGGGCGGAACGCTGCCGGGAATTCCCTGCGCGCCATAGCCGAGGGCCGGAGGCACCCAGAAGCGGTAGCGGCCGCCCTGGTTCATCAGCAACAGCGCTTCGGTAAAGCCCGCGATCATCCCGGTAACGGGCAAGGTCTCCGGCCGCGGCGTCGATTCTACGATTCGGCCGTCGGCGAGCCGGACCTCATAGGTCACCTGGACGGTGTCCCGCGGCCGCGGCCGCTGCCCGCGGCCCGGCGCCAACACCTGGAAACGGAGCCCGGACCGGGTAGTGACGACGGCCGGCTGCTCGGCCGCCGGCGCGGGCGGCGGCGCGGACGCCTGAAGCGCGATCAGGGCAAGCAGCAGCATAGCCGCATCAACGCGTCTTGCCCACTTCGTCCATGGTACGGTTCAGCTGCCGGGTCTGCGCCCGATCCAGGGCCTGGCGCTGTTCGCGCTGGCCGGCGGCCCATTGCTCGCGCGTCCGGCAGACGCGCCTGTGCGCCAGCCGCGAGCCGGTGTCGCTGGTGCTGCGGCAGATCAAAGCGTTGCTGCTGCGCGGCGCCTGCGCAACCACGGCCGAAGCGGACGACACAATCGCGCCCAGCGCCAACAGGATCTTCATCGCCCATTCTCACCTTCGTCGCCGTCATCAATGACTTAGGACGTCAAGGAGTCAAGACTGCGGCGGTCTCGAAAATGGAGCGGGCGAAGGGATTCGAACCAGCGCGCGGCCCGGCAGGGCGGAGCGCTACGAAAAACTCGAGGGTTCGAGGCGCTGGGATTGAAAATGGAGCGGGCGAAGGGATTCGAACCCTCGACCCCAACCTTGGCAAGGTTGTGCTCTACCCCTGAGCTACGCCCGCTCTGAGCGGAACCGGTGACCCGGTCCGGGTAAGGCGGCGGCTGCTAGCATGGGCCTTTGAGCCCGGCAACCCCCGTCATACGGGCTTGGCAGATCGGCCCGCAATCCCACATAGGAGCGCAAGATAAGCGATTTTCGGAGAGATTGACGTGGCCACCCTGGGATTGAGCGAAGCCGAACGCGAGGCCGTCGAACGCTTCCGCCGCGACGTGGTCGAGCCGAGCATGACCTCGCTGATCATCCTGGATTTCTGGGCGGAGTGGTGCGGGCCGTGCAAGCAGCTGACGCCCTTGCTCGAAAAGGTCGCCGCCGATTATGCCGATCGCGGCGTCCAGTTGGTCAAGCTCGATGTCGACGAAGAGAAGCTGATCGCGGCGCAGTTCCGCGTCCAGCAGATCCCCACCGTCTATGCCTTTTTCCAGGGCCAGCCGGTCGCCGACCTTTCGACCGCGCGCACCGAAGGCCAGCTCAAGGCGGCGCTCGACCAGATCCTCGCCAAGCTTCCCGTCGAAGGCGAGGCCCAGGCCAAGGAGGCCGAGGTCGAGCCTTTGATCGCCATGGGCGAGCAGGTGCTGGCCGAGGGTGACGCGGCGCGCGCCGCCAACATCTTCGAGCAGATCGTCGAGATGGCGCCCGAGCATGCCGAGGCGATTGCCGGCCTCGCCCGCGCTTTGGTCGCCGGCGGCCGCCTCGACGAGGCGCGCGCCCGGCTTCAGACTTTGCCCGAAAAGGCCGACAAGGACCCCGCAATCGCCCGCGCCCGCTCCGCGCTGGCGCTCGCCGAGGCGGCGCCCGCCGGCGAAACCGCCGAGCTGGAGGCGCGGATCGCGCGCGACGGCGACGACCATGAAGCGCGGATCGACCTCGCCGGCGCGTTGATGGCCGCGGGCGACCGCGACGGCGCCGCCGACCAGCTCTTCGAAAGCATCGCGCGCGATCGCGACTGGAACGAGGGCGCGGCGCGGAAGAGGTTGCTGCAGATCCTCGAGGCGGTGGGGCTCGAGGACCCCTGGGCCGGCGCGCAACGGCGCAGATTGTCGGCGATCCTGTTCAGCTGATGGACAGCGCGCTCCTTCGCGTGCCGATCTTCCCGCTTGCCGGCGCCCTGCTCTTTCCGCGCAGCCAGCTCCCCCTGCACATTTTCGAGCCGCGCTACCGGGCGATGATCCGCGACGCGCTGGCCAGCGACCGGCTCATCGCCATGGTCCAGCCCATGGATGCCGACGAACCCCCTTCTTTGTTCGAGATCGGCTGCATCGGGCGGATCGCCGCCTGCGACGAGCTCGACGACGGCCGCTTCAACCTCGTGCTCGAAGGGCTGAGCCGCTTCCGCATCGCCCGCGAGGCCGAGGTCGACACTCCCTATCGCCAGGTCGACGCCGACCGCAACGGGTTCGAGGAGGATCCCGATCCGATGCTCGGCCTCGCCCAGCGCGCCGAGGTCGAGCGCGAGGCGCGGCGCTATGCCGACGCGCTCGGCTATATGGTCGAATGGGAGTCGGTTTCGCGCCTCGACGACGAGATGCTGGTCAACGGCATCGCCCAGATCGCGCCATTGGACGTCGGCTCCAAGCAGGCGCTGCTCGAAGCCACCGACCTCGCCGACCGCGCCGATTTGCTCGTCCAGTTCATGCAGTTCCAGCGCATGGCCCCGGGGGGCGCGGACGGGCCCGAGACGATGCAATAGAGCGTCGACGGCTCAACAACCGTTCGGGCTGAGCTTGTCGAAGCCCTGTCCTTGTCTTCGGCGGCAAAGGACAGGAAGGCCCTTCGACAGGCTCAGGGCGAACGGTGGTGGGGGTCGTCCACCGAGCTAGATCGGCAAGCCCCTGAGCAGCAGCGGCATCTCCCCCGATTCCCCCCGCGCTTCGGCCATCAGCCGCTCCTTCAAGGGCCCGATCCTCTGCACCGCGCCCATGCCGAAGCGGCGCAGCGCCGAGGCCGCTTTCCCCGGCACGCCGTAGAGCCGGGTCAGCGTGTCGGTCGCCATTGCCACCATGAAGGTATCGAGGCTGCGCCAGCGTTCGTAGCGGGCGAGCAATTGCGCGTCGCCGAGGTCCATGCCGAGTCGCGCGCCCTCGACCAGCACCTCGGCCAGAGCGGCGGCGTCGCGGAAGCCCAGATTGAGGCCCTGGCCGGCGATCGGATGGATGCCGTGGGCGGCGTCGCCGATGAGGGCGAGGCGCTCGGCCGTGATCGTCGCCGCATGGTGGAAGCCGAGCGGATAGTTCCAGCGCGGCCCGGCCAGGGCGACCGCCCCGAGGAACCCGCCCATCCTTTTTTCGATCTCATGCGCGAGCGCGCGGTCGGGCAGGCCGAGCATCGCCTCGGCATCGCGCGCTTTGACCGACCAGACGATCGCCGAGCGCGGCCGCCGGTCCGGCCCCGCCAGCATCGGCAGGATCGCGAACGGCCCCTCGGGGTAGAAGATCTCGTAGGCGGTGGCCTCGTGCGACCGTTCATGGGTGACGGTGGCGACGATCGCGACATGGTCGTAGCGCCATTGGGCGATCGGGATTCCGGCCGCCTCGCGCATCGGCGAATTGCGGCCCTCGGCGCCGACCAGCAGGGGCGCGGTCAGCAGCCGGCCGTCCGCCAGCGCGACCCGGACCCCATTGCCGTCGCGCACCGCCTCGGCCGGGCGGGCCGGCATCAGTAAATCGAGCCTTTCCGCGTCGAGCGCCGTGTCGCGCAATGCCGCGCGCAGCAGCCTATTCTCGACCATGATGCCGAGCGGGTCGTCCCCGGCCCCGGGCTCGAAGGCGATGCCGCCACTTTTCAGCCCCTCGCTGACCCGGATCGCGCGGATCGCGCAGGTGACCCCGTCGAGCCGATCCGCGACGCCGATCGCCTCGAGCATCCGCCAGGAGGAGCTGGATATTGCGGTGGCGCGGCCGTCATAGCTCGGCGCCACCTGCTTTTCCGGATCGGCGGGATCGACGACGAGGGTCGTGAGGCCATGCCGGTCGAGCGCGATCGCCAGGGTCAGCCCGACCAGGCCGCCGCCCAGGATGATGACGTCCGCGCGTTCCATTTCCTCCCCCTAACGTTGCAGCGATGCAACGCCAAGCGCTTGACCCGGGAGTCCGCACGGGCGCATTAGGGATAAGGGAACATTTGGGGCACATCAGATGGCGGCACCGCCAGCGCAAAATGTCAGGCCCGGCCGCCTCGATCAATGGCGGGACGGATCCAGGCGGATCGCCCGGCGCTCGGGGGGGCTCCTCGCCGGGATCGGCCTCACCTTGTTCGTTCTGTTCATATTGGTCGCCCTGGTGTCCTATCATCAGAGCGATCCCTCGCCGAACACAAGCGCGGGCGGGCCGCCGCTCAACTGGATGGGGGGCGCCGGCGCCTGGACCGCCGATCTGCTGCTGATGGCGGCAGGGCCGCCCATCGCCTTGTTGCTGCCGATCCTGCTCATCATCGGCCTCAGGCTCGCGCGCGGCACCGAGGCCGGGCGCTGGCTGCGCGCTTTGATCATCACCTTTTGCGGCATTGCCCTGCTCGGCCTCGCCGGCGCGCTGTTCGCGGGCGGCGAGGTCTGGGGGCTGCCGGCGGGCTGGGGCGGCGGCATCGGCCTCGCCTTCGCCAAGCTCGTCGACGCCGCCTTGATGCTGCTCGGCGACGCCAGCATCATCGCTCCGTTCCGGATCGCGATCATCGCCATCGCCGCGGTCGCGGGTCTCGCGCTCGCTCTCCTGGGCCTCGGTCTCACCGCCGAGGAACGGCGCTGGATCGCCGAACGGCGGCTGCGCAATGCTGGCGCCGCCGCCGGCGAGAACGATCTGCCGGTGCCGGCCGGCCGGCCGGCGCGCGCGCCCGTCGTCGCCGCGCCGCCGTCGCGCGGCCCGGTCATCTCCGAGCCGGCCAAGGCGCGCGATGGCGGCCGCCGGCCGTTGCGGGAACGCCAACCCTCGCTCGCGCTCGGCGACGCTTACACTCTGCCCTCGGTCGATCTGCTCAGCCCGCCGCCGCCGCGCCCCAATATCGCGATCGACAAGGCCGCGCTCGAGCGCAACGCCCGCCTGCTCGAATCGGTGCTCGACGATTTCTCGGTCAAGGGCGAGATCGTCGAGGTCCGCCCCGGCCCGGTCGTCACCATGTACGAGCTCGAGCCGGCGAGCGGCATCAAGGCGAGCCGGGTCATCCAATTGGCCGACGACATCGCCCGCAACATGTCGGCTTTGTCGGCGCGCGTCGCCACCATCCCCGGCCGCTCGGTGATCGGCATCGAGCTGCCCAACGCCAAGCGCGAGCTGGTGACGCTCTCCGAGCTGGTCTCGAGCCCGGCCTTCGAGGACCAGGTCGCCCAGCTGCCGATCATCCTCGGCAAGAACATCGCCGGCGATCCGGTCGTCGCCGATCTCGCGCCGATGCCCCACCTGCTCGTCGCCGGCACCACCGGCTCGGGCAAGTCGGTCGGCCTCAACTGCATGATCCTCTCCTTGCTCTACCGGCTGACGCCGGAGCAGTGCAAAATGATCCTGATCGACCCCAAGATGCTGGAGCTCAGCGTCTATGACGACATCCCGCATCTCCTCGCCCCCGTCGTCACCGAGCCCGCCAAGGCGATCCGCGCGCTGAAATGGACGGTCGAGCAGATGGAGGAGCGCTACCGGATGATGGCGTCGGTCGGCGTCAGGCAGCTCTCCAGCTTCAACGCCAAGGTCCGCGAGGCCAAGATGAAGGGCCAGCCGCTCGGCCGCCGCGTCCAGACCGGCTACGACCCCGAGACCGGCCAGCCGCGCTACGAGATGGAGGAGCTCGATTACGAGGTCCTGCCCCAGGTCGTGGTCGTGGTCGACGAGCTCGCCGATTTGATGATGACCGCTGGCAAGGAGGTCGAGTTCCTGATCCAGCGCCTCGCCCAGAAGGCGCGCGCGGCCGGCATCCACCTGATCATGGCGACCCAGCGCCCCTCGGTCGACGTCATCACCGGCGTCATCAAGGCGAACCTTCCGACCCGCATCTCCTTCTCGGTCACCTCGAAGATCGATTCGCGCACCATCCTCGGCGAGCAGGGCGCCGAGCAGCTGCTCGGCAAGGGCGATATGCTTTACATGCCAGGCGGCAAGCAGATCGCCCGCGTCCACGGGCCGCTCGTTTCCGACGAGGAGGTCCGTGCGGTCGCCGATTTCTGGCGCGCGCAGGGCCGGCCCGATTATGTCCAGGCGGTCACCGAGGAACCCGAGGACGGCGGCTATATGTTCGAGGGCCAGCCGATCGGCGAGGACGACGCCGAGACCCAGCTCTTCCGCAAGGCGGTCCAGGTCGTGGCGGAAAGCCAGAAGGCTTCGACTTCCTACCTCCAGCGCCAGCTCCGCGTCGGCTATAACAATGCCGCGCGCCTGATCGAGCGGATGGAGAAGGAAGGCGTGGTCAGCGCCCCCGACCATGTCGGCCGCCGCGAGGTGCTGGTCGACCCGGAGGGGCGGCCTTTGGTCTAGCCGCGGGCGGCGGCGGCGTCTTCCTTGGAACCGGCGGGTTCACTGGACATTCAAGCGGCGGGCGCGATAGGCCCGGCCCAACCCCCATGTTCTCGCCGAAAAGGAATATCCATGCTGCGTCTTCGCGCCCTCGCTTTCCTCGCGGTCCCGCTCGGCGCGGTCGCCGCGGCGCCGGCAGCGCTCCACGCGCAGCCCGCGGCCGGCCTCGCCCAAGTCCAGGCGCATCTGCGCGCCGTGCAGACGATGACCGCGAGCTTCACCCAGACCGACCAGCGCGGCCGCACCCTCGCGGGAACGCTGACCATCAAGCGGCCCGGCCGGATTCGCTTCGATTACGGCCGCAGCGCCAACATGCTGATCGTCGGCGACGGCCGGGCGCTGACCTTCCTCGATTATGAGGTCGGCCAGCAGCAGCGCTGGCCGATCAACGATTCGCCGCTGTCGGTGCTCCTGAACCCGAACCAGGATCTCGCCCGCTTCGCCCGTGTCGTCCAGGACGACCGGGCGCTGCTGCTGATCGAGGCGCGCGACCCGCGCCGCCGCGAGTTCGGCACCATCACCGTGCGCTTCGCCAAGTCCGCGGGCGCGCCCGGCGGGCTGATCCTGCAGGGCTGGAGCACGCGCGACGCGCAGAACCACCAGACCAACGTCCGGCTCGCCGGCCAGCGCTTCAACGTGCCCGTCGCGAACAGCGTCTTCACCTATCGCAGACCGACGCGGCGCGGCCCGCGCGGCTGAGCGATCGGCGGCCCCGGACTCGCGCCGAGCCGGGGACCTTTTGTTCATCTGGGCGACAGGTCCGAAGTCCTAAACCCAAGACTGCAATTGCGGATGTCCGCTTCGGGTTTTCCCCCTGTTGCCCGGACGGGAATCCGCGATTGACCTCGCGTAACAACGCTTGGTGGCCCTCGCTCCACGCCCCCGGAGCGGGGGCCTTCCATTTTGGAGGCCCTTCCATTTTCCGGGCCTCCCGCTAAGCCCGGCGCCATGTCCTCGTCTCTGAAAATCGCCTCCTGGAACATCAATTCGATCCGTGCCCGCGCCGGCATCGTCGAGAAGTTCCTGACCGCCGAAGCGCCCGACATCCTCTGCCTGCAGGAAACCAAGGTCCGCGACAGCGAATTCCCGCATGCCATGTTCCACAAGCTCGGCTACGATCACATCATCATCTGCGGCCAGCCGATGCACCATGGCGTCGCCATTGCCTCCAGGGTGCCGATGCGCGAGGACGATAGGCTCGACTGGCAGGCCAATGGCGAGGCGCGCCATGTCGGTGTCCGGCTCGACTGCGGAATCCGGCTCGAAAACGTCTACGTACCCGCCGGCGGCGACATTCCCGACCGCGACGTCAATCCCAAGTTCGGCCAGAAGCTCGACTTCATCGAGCGGATGACGCGCTGGTCCGAGACGCTCGATTGCCCGACGATCATGGTCGGCGACTTCAACGTCGCGCCGCTCGAATGCGACGTGTGGAGCCACAAACAGCTCCTCAATGTCGTCAGCCACACCCCGGTCGAGGTCGAGGCGCTGACCCGGCTCCAGGGCAGCAACGACTGGGTCGATCTCGGCCGCCATTTCCACCCCGCGCCGAAGCGCCTCCACACCTGGTGGAGCTACCGCTCGCCCGACTGGACCGTGAACGACCGCGGCCGCCGGCTCGACCATATGTGGGCGACCGCGGACGTCGCCAGGCTGGCGACCTCCCACATCGTCCACGAGCCCTGCCGCAACTGGGAGCGGCCCAGCGACCATGTGCCCCTGATGACGGAATTCGCGCTCTGATGGGCGCGCGGGACGTCGCCCGCGCGATCGACGCCTTGCGCCGCGGCTGGCCGGTGGCGATCGGCGACATCTCGTTCCTCGCCATCGAAACGGCCGACGCCGACGGGCTGGCGGCGTTCGACGGCCCAGAAAACGGCGATGCCGCGCCCGCCGCCTTGCTGATCTCGGGCAACCGAGCGGCGACGCTGAAGCTCACCAACCAGCGCGAGGCGCAGCCGGCTTTGCCGGTGCTGGTCCGCCGCGCACCTTGGATCGACCTCGACGCCGCCACCGCGATCGCCGACCCGGCGCTCGATCTCGCCACCCCGCTCAAGGGGCCCTTCCAGACCGCGCCGCTCTGCTCGCCGCCGACCGCCGAAGCGGCGCTGAGGCTGGCGCGGCTCGCCGGGCTGCTGCCCGCATTGTTCACCCGGCGCGACGGTCCGGCCGAGGCGAAGGTCCGCGCCGATGACGTCATGACGTTCGGGACCGGCGCCGACCTCCGCATCGTCTCGCGCGCGCGTCTGCCGAGCCGCTTCGCCGAGAAAGGCGAGATCGTCGCTTTCCGCTCGGACGGCGATACGATCGAGCATGTCGCGCTGATCGTCGGGGACCCGAACGGGGATCCGCCGCTGGTGCGGATGCACAGCGAATGCCTGACCGGCGATGCCCTGGGCTCGCTCAAGTGCGATTGCGGGCCGCAGCTCGAGGCCGCGCTCGCCGCCATCGCCGCTTCGGGCTGGGGCATCCTCCTCTATCTGCGCCAGGAGGGGCGCAGCATCGGCCTGGTCAACAAGCTCAGGGCCTATGCGCTCCAGGACCAGGGCTATGACACGGTCGACGCCAATCTGCGCCTGGGCTTCGCCGACGACGAGCGCGACTTCGCGGTCGCGGCGCGGATGTTGGCGAAATTGTCGCGCAACGTGATCCGGTTGCTCACCAACAATCCCCGCAAGGTGGCCGCACTGGAGGCGGAGGGGATAAAAGTGGTCGAAACAGTGCCGCTGAAAGTTGGCGCAAGCGCGCACAATAAGGCCTATCTCGACACCAAGCGCGACCGCAGCGGCCACCAGCTCTAGGCGAGCAAGGCGGCCAGTTCCTCGAAATCGCGGGCGATTTGGGTGACGCCGAGCGCGCGCAGCCGCTCTTCATGGCCGGGCAGGCAGTGGCGGCCGGCGATGAGGCCGATCACCTCGGCGCCCGAGGCGAGCGCGCCCTGCACGCCGACCGGGCTATCCTCGATGATCGCGGTCCGGGCGATGTCGGCGCCCAGCGCGGCGGCGGCGTGGAGATAGAGGTCCGGCGCCGGCTTGCCGCGCGCGACATGCTCTCTCCCCGAGAAGATCCTGTCGCCGAACGCGCCTTCGAGGCCGAGATTGGCGAGATGGCTCTCGATCCAGCGGCTGGAGCTGGACGAGCAGATCGCCTTGGGCAGATCGGGCGGGAGGGCGCGGATGAAGGCGACCGCGCCGGCCACCGCCTCGACGCCTTCGGCGATCGCGCGTTCGTCCTCCTCGGCGCGGGCAGCATGGAAATCGTCGGGCACCGCCCGGCCGATCCAGCGCTCGATCGCGCCGATGAAATCGAGGCCGGCAAGGCCCATGAATTCGCGCATCGACTCCTCGACGCTGGTCGGATGGCCGATTCCCGTCAGCCAGTCGGCGATCTGCTTGTTGCCCGCATATTCGCTCTCGAGCAGCACGCCGTCGAAATCGAAGATCAGCGCCTCGAAACGCATGCGTCAAACGACCCCGGCCAGCTTCAGCACGACGCCGACGATCACGGCGACGAGGATCAGCGCGCCGAGGACGACCGACAGGATCAGCCGGACCAGGCCCCGGGCCGGCAAGCGCGTCGCCGGGAAGTCGGCGGCCTTGCGGACCGCGTGCCAGCCGGCCTGCCCGCATTTCGGGCAGGTGAGGCGCAGGCGCGGGCTGCCGGCCGCCTTGTAGCGTATGCCGCCAAGCTCCCAGATCGAGCGCTCGTGCCCGCAATTCGGGCATAAGACGAGCCAGGCGCGCGAATGCGCCTCCATCGCCGCCGCCGTCTCCGCCCCGGCCAAGCGGGTGAGGAGGCGCTGGCCGCGGCTCATCGTCCTTCCCTCCATAAGCGAGTCCTTCATTGCCGCTCGAAACTATAGCCTTCCACGCGCCAGCGATCGTCGATCTGGCCCATGGTCAGCCGGACGCTGCCATTGGCCCCGTTCTGGTAGGTGACGCTGCCCGACACCCGGCCGATGCCGTTGCGGATGCTGCGCTGCGACCAGCTCCAGGTGGCGGGGCGGTAGACACCGATCCCGCGCGCGAAGCCCTCGGCGCCGCCCGTCTCGCGCTGCAGCGCCGGCGTCGTGTGGCTGGACGCGCGGCCGAAATCGCCGTCCCGCAGCGCGGCCATGAATGCGTCGGCGGTGTCGACCACGGGCCGGGTGAGCGAGACGACCAGAAAGACGATACCCGCCGCCAGCAGCCCGACGCCCACCACGCCGATCAGGATGAAATGCCAGACCCGCCAGCGCCTCTTCGGCCCGCTCGCATCCGCTGCCTCCATACGTCCTCCGTCTCAGCGCGCGCGCGGGCCGAACAAGGCGGTGCCGACGCGGACGTGGCTGGCCCCGATCATCACCGCGCTCTCATAGTCGGCCGACATGCCCATGCTCAAGCCGGCGACGCCATGACGCCGGGCGAGCTTGGCGAGCAAGGCGAAATAGGGCGCCGCCTCCACTCCCTCCGGCGGAATGCACATCAGGCCGCCGAGCGGCAGGCCCGCGGCGCGGGCGGCCTCGAGCAAGGCGGGCAGATCGGCAAGAGCGCAGCCGCCTTTCTGCGGCTCGTCGCCGATATTGACTTGGACGAAGCAATCGGGGCGCCGCCCGCTTTTGGCGATCGCCGAAGCGAGCGCTGCGACCAGCGACTCCCGGTCGACCGAGTGGATCGCATCGAATAGGGCGACGGCGTCCACCGCCTTGTTCGACTGGAGCGTGCCGATCAGGTGCAGGCGCAGGCCGGCATGGCGGGCGAGCAGCGCCGGCCATTTCGCCGCGGCCTCCTGCACGCGATTCTCGCCAAAATCGCGCTGGCCCGCGGCGATCAGCGTCTCGATCGCTTCGACGGGCTGGGTCTTGGACACCGCGATCAGGGTCACGTCGTCGCTTTTGCGACCCGCCAGCGCCGCCGCCTTGCCGATCCGGGCCCGGACCTCACCGAGGGATGAAAGCGCCATGGCGGCTGCTATAGGAAGGGCGATGCGCGCAAGCCAGCTTCTCCCGCGCCTGTGGCTGATGACCGACGAACGGCAAGGCGCCGGCCTGCTCGACGCGGTCCGGCGGCTGCCCGATGGCGCGGGGATCGTCTTTCGCCATTACCGGCTCGAGGAGACGGCGCGGCGGGCCCTGTTCGACCGCGTGCGCGAGGCGGCTTCGAACGCGTTGCTGCTGCTCGCCGGCCCGGCCGATCAAGCCCGCTCATGGGGCGCCGACGGCAGCCATGGCCCCGGGCGCGGCGAGGGCCTGCGCAGCGCGCCGGCCCACGACCAGGGCGCGATCCGCGCCGCCGAGCGCGCCGGCGCCGCCTTGGTCTTCCTGTCGCCGGTCTACGCCACCCGCTCCCACCCGGAGGCGCGCCCGCTCGGCCTCGCCCGCTTCGCCTGGCTGGCGCGGCGGACCGCCTTGCCGGTGATCGCGCTCGGCGGCATGGACCCCGCACGGGGGCGCAGGCTGGCTTCGTTCGGCGCTTATGGCTGGGCGGCGATCGACGCCTGGGGGGCGCCTTCGGCTTAGCCTTCGCTTCAGTTTTTTGCATCTCCCAGCCGTTCGGGCTGAGCCTGTCGAAGCCCTGTCCTCCTCCATTCCTGAAAGAAGGACAGCCCTTCGACAAGCTCAGGGCGAACGGAGCTTGCTTCAACCCTGCCGTATAAATTTTTAGAAGCGGAAAGCCGTGCCCACATAGACAGCCTGGCTGTCGCGGCGGTCGTCGCGGGAGAGGGGGTCGAGGCGGTCGCGGGAGATGCGGTAGCGGGCGCCGGCGGTGAGATCGACGTTGCGCGCGATCGAATAGGCGCCGCCGACGTCGAGCGAATAAGCCTGGTCCTCGGCGATGATGCGCTGGCCGCCCTGGGCGCGCTCGGCGGCGACCGCGACCCGGCCGGTGAGACGGCGGGTGGCGCGATAGGACATGCCGACCTGCGCCGATTCGCGGATGCCGGCGATGAGGCCGTTATCGGCCTGGCCGACGTCGCCCGAAACGGCGAAACGCCGCCAGCCGACCGAGACGCCGAGATTGTAGGAGCTGGGCGTGATCGCGGTGACCGCCGAGCTCGATACCGGCCCGGCATCGCGCGTCGCCTGAACCGGCGTCGAGGCGCGGGCGCGCACGGCGACGCGCAGGCCGCGGCTGCGGTCGCCGAAGGCCGAGGTCGGCGTGAAACGGAATTCGCTGCCGACCGTCGGGCGCCGGCGCGCCAGAGTGGCGGCGAGGCGCGGATCGGAGACGGCCGGGGTGAAGGAGCCGAGCGGGCGGCCGGCGAAGGAGACGCTGGCCCGGGCCGGCTGTACCTGGTCGCGCTGCCCGGTCGCGGCCAAAGCAGGCGCAAGCAACAGCGCGATCGCGATCAGCGATGCGCCTGCTGCCGTCCCGATGGCACGCGGCTTCCTCAAGAGACTCACTCCCCTCCTCGAAAGACTTAGTACGGCTTGAACGCCTTTCCTAGCAAAGCGCCGCCGGCCGGACCTGAATCATTCGCTCATGTTGCATCATTCACACAATAAGCCTTTCCCGCACATGAAGCGTTCATTAGGCGCGGCGCAAATCGCCGCGTCCGCGCGGCGGTTCGCCGCCGCCTTGGAAGACGCTTGCCGCTGGCGCGGCGATATCTATAACGACGCTCGACCCCTTCCGTTTCAAGGATCAGATATGGCTCGCGTACTTTCCATCGGCCTGGCTGTTGCCGGCGCCCTCACTTTGGCCGGCTGCCAGTTCATCCGGGACGACATCAACCGGACGCTGGGCCGCAGCCCCGAGGACAATGCGCGCCGGATCGACCAGGCGGCGAGCCAGGTCACCACGATCGGCGTCAACGCCTATCTGTGGCGCGCCTCGCTCGACACCCTGGCCTTCGCGCCGCTCGCGCAGAGCGATTCGAGCGGCGGCGTCATCGTCACCGAATGGTATACCAATCCGCAAAACCCGTCCGAACGGGCCAAGGTCAGCGTCGCCATCCTCGACCGCGACCTCAGGGCCGATGCGCTGCGCGTCACCGCCTCGCGCCAGACGCTGCAGAACGGGCAGTGGGTCGAGGCGCCGGTGACCGCGGCGACGGTGCAGCGGCTCGAGGAGATCATCCTCACCCGCGCCCGCGACCTCCGCCGCGCCGCGATCGCCGGATAAACCCGTATCGAAAGAGCTTAGGCGATGGCATCGCGCTTCAATCCGTTAAAAGCCGATGCGCATTGGCAGAAGGTCTGGGACGAGGGCGGCACCTTCCGCGCCCGGGACGATAGCGCGCGGCCAAAATCCTACGTGCTGGAGATGTTCCCTTATCCTTCGGGGCGCATCCACATGGGCCATGTCCGCAATTATACGATGGGGGACGTGCTCGCCCGCTACCGGCGCATGAAGGGTTTCGAAGTGCTCCACCCGATGGGCTGGGACGCCTTCGGCATGCCGGCCGAAAATGCGGCGATGGAGCGGAACGTCCATCCGGGCGAATGGACCCGGGCCAATATTGTGACGATGCGGGCGCAGCTGAAGCGCCTTGGCTTCGCGCTCGACTGGAGCCGCGAGCTCGCCACCTGCGAGCCCGATTATTATGGCCACGAGCAGGCGCTGTTCCTCGATCTGTTCGCGGCGGGCCTGGTCTACAGGAAGCAGAGCGAGGTCAATTGGGACCCGGTCGACATGACCGTGCTCGCCAACGAGCAGGTGATCGACGGGCGCGGCTGGCGCTCGGGCGCCCTGGTGGAGCGGCGCAAGCTCAATCAGTGGTTCCTCAAGATCACCGATTTCGCCGAGGAATTGCTCGACGGGCTGGCGGACCTCGACCAATGGCCGGACAAGGTCCGGCTGATGCAGGAGAATTGGATCGGCAAGAGCCGGGGGATGAAGTTCCGGTTCGACCTGGCGCCGGAAGGGAAGGACAGCCCTTCGACAGGCTCAGGGCGAACGGAGGATGGCAATGAGACCCAGCCCGTTCGGCCCCGGACTGGATCCGGGGCTGTCGAAGCCCTCCCTTCCTCCTTCGAGGTCTTCACGACGCGGCCGGACACGATTTTCGGCTCGAGCTTCGCCGCGCTTTCACCCGATCATCCGATCGCTGCCGCGCTCGCCGAGGCGCGGCCGGAAGTCGCCGCCTTCATCGCCGAGTGCAAGAAGGGTGGCACCACCGCGGCCGAGCTGGAGACTGCCGAGAAAATGGGCTTCGACACCGGCCTTACGGTGGTCCACCCCCTCGATCCCGACTGGCGGCTGCCGGTCTACATCGCCAATTTCGTGCTGATGGATTACGGCACCGGCGCCATTTTCGGCGTGCCCGGCCATGACCAGCGCGACTTCGAGTTCGCCACCAAATACGGGCTGCCGATCCGCCGCGTCGTCGCCGCCGCGCCCGACGACAAGAACGAACCGGTCGCCGGCGAGGCCGAGAGCGGCGAGGGCGTGCTGGTCAATTCACATTTCCTCGACGGGATGGACGTGGAGAGCGCCAAGGCGGCGATCATCGCGCGCGCCGAGGCCGAAGGCTGGGGCGAGGGCACGACGGTCTGGCGGCTGCGCGACTGGGGCGTGTCGCGCCAGCGCTACTGGGGGACGCCGATCCCGATCATCCATTGCGACGCCTGCGGCGCCGTGCCGGTGCCCAGGGACCAATTGCCGGTGGTGCTGCCCGAAGACATCGCCTTCGACAGCCCCGGCAATCCGCTGGATCGTCATCCGACCTGGAAGCGCATCGCCTGCCCCGCTTGCGGCGGCGATGCACGGCGCGAAACGGACACGCTCGACACCTTCGTCGATTCCTCCTGGTATTTCATTCGTTTCGCCAGCCAGCCGGGCAATCGGCCCTTCGACAAAAAGGTGGCGGAAAGCTGGCTGCCGGTCGACCAATATATTGGCGGCGTCGAACATGCGATCCTGCACCTGCTCTACGCCCGCTTCTGGACGCGCGCGTTGCAGCATATCGGGCGGCTCGACATCGAGGAGCCGTTCAGGGGCCTCTTCACCCAGGGCATGGTGACCCACGAAACCTATCAGGCGCCGGATGGACGCTGGCTGTCGCCCGACGAGGTCGAGCAGCGCAGCGGCGCCTATGTCGTCGCGGCGACTGGAGAGCCGGCGACCGTCGGCCGCGCCCAGGCGATGTCGAAGTCGAAGAGGAATGGCGTCGATCCGGAGCCGATCGTCGACCAATATGGCGCCGACGCGGTGCGCTGGTTCATGCTTTCCGATTCACCGCCGGAGCGCGACCTCGCCTGGAACGAATCGGGTATCGAGGGCGCCTGGCGTTTCGTCCAGCGGCTGTGGCGCCTGGCAACCGACGACAGCGCCGGCGCGGGCGAGGATAAGGCGCTCGAGCGCAAGCTCCATCAGACGATCGCCTCGGTCGGCGCCAATATCGAGGCGCTGGCGTTCAACAAGGCGGTGGCGAACATCTACGAGCTGGCCAATGCGATCGAGAAGGCCCGGCCTTCGGCGTCGAGCGCCGAGGCGGCGGCAGCGATGATCCGCCTGGTCGCGCCGATGGTGCCGCATATGGCCGAGGAGGCGTGGGCGGCCGCCGGCAATCGGGGCCTGATCGCCGACGCCGCCTGGCCCGAGGCCGATCCCGCTTTGCTGGTCGAGGACGAGGTGACCATCGCTATCCAGGTCAACGGCAAGCTGCGCGACACGGTCCGCGCCGCCAAGGGCGCGGCGAAGGAGGATTTGGAGGCCATGGCCGTCGAGAATGCCGCCGTGCAGCGCATCCTCGCCGGCGCCGCGCCGCGCAAGGTGATCGTGGTCCCCGACCGGCTGGTCAACGTCGTCGCATGAGGGCGCGGTTCGCCTTGCTCGCTCTGACGTTTGCGCTCTGCGGATGCAATTTGCGGCCGCTTTACGCGGGCGGCGCCTCGGGGCCGGTGGTGCAAACGTTGCGCGGCGTCGCGGTCGCGCCGATCCCCGGGCAGACCGGCTGGCTGGTGCGCACGGCCCTGGTCGACCGGCTCGGCAGCGGCGATGCGGGCGCCGCGCTCTACCGGCTCGAGGTCGAGCTCGACGACGACATCACCGGCTTCGGCATCCGCTCCGACAATGCGGTGACGCGCGAGCGGCGGACCTTGCGCGCGCGCTACCGGCTGATCGACGCCGGGCGCGGCACGATCCTCCTCGACGCCACCGCCGGGTCGGACGCCGGCATCGACGTCGTCTCTAGCGAATATGCCACCGTCGCCGCGGAGCAGACCGCGCTCGAGCGGCTCTCGGTCGAGGTCGCCGACCAGATCGTGTCGCGGATCGCGCTCTATGCGTCGCGCAACCGCCCGGTCCGATGAAGGCCAATAAGGCCCAGATCGACAAGGCGCTGAAGGCGCCGGCCGACACCCGCTTCTTCCTTCTGCACGGCCCCGACGATTCGGGGAGCCGCGCCATCGCCCGGGCGCTCGGCCAGGCGATGGGCGCCGAAGCCGAGCGGGTCGACCTCAGCGGCGCTGAGCTGAAGGCCGATCCGGCGCGGCTCGCCGACGAGGCGGCGTCGATCTCGATGTTCGGCGGCGCGCGCTGGATCCTGGTCGAACCGGCCGGCGACGAGATCGTGCCGGCGCTCGAGGCGTTGCTCGAGGCGCCGGCGGCGGGCAATCCGGTGGCGGTGGTGGCGGGAAGCCTCAAGCCCGCCTCCAAATTGCTCAAGCTCGCGCTCGCCGCGCCCGCCGCGCTCGCTTTCGCCTCGTACGTGCCCGACGCGCGCGATGCCGACCGGCTGGCCCAGGAAATGGCGCGCGCCGAGGGACTGACCGTCCGCCCCGACGTCGCCCGGCGGATCGCCGAATCCTGCGCCGGCAACCGGGCGCTGATCGGCCAGGAGCTGGCCAAGTTCGCGCTCTATGCCGGCGCCTCGCCCGAGGCGCCCCGAACGATCGACCATGACGTGATCGATGCGCTCGGCGCGGGCAGCGACGGGGGCGACCTCTCCCGGCTCGTCGACAGCGTCGCCGGCGGCGACGCGGCGGGGCTCGCCGCCGAGCTGGCGCGGCTCCACGCCGAGGGGGTGGAGGGGATCACCCTCATTCGCGCGATGCTGCGGCGGATCGCGCTGCTCGCCCGGCTCCGCGCCGAGGTCGACCGCGGCAGCACCGCGTCCGCCGTCATGGCGTCATCCGGCAAGTCGCTGTTCTGGAAGGAGAAAGACGAGGTCGGCCGGCAGCTTTCGCGATGGCGGGCGGCCCTGCTCGCCAAGGCGATGTCGCGGCTGCTGGAGGCCGAGCGCCAGGTCAAGGCTTCGGGCGGGATCGGGCCGCTCGCGGCCGACGAAGAGCTCTTCGCGATCTGCCGGCAGGCGGCGCGGCTGCGCTGATCGTCCGCGCCCCGCCCGTCATTCCAGCGAAAGCTGGAATCTCTTTTCCCTGACCACCTCGACAAAGAAGTGAGATTCCAGCTTTCTCTGGAATGACGAAGAAGTCAGAACTTCTCGCCGCTCAGCCGCTGGCAGATCATGTCGAGCTGGTCGAGACTGGTGTAAGCGAGCACGACCTGGCCGCCTTTGGGGCTGTGCTTGATCGCGACCTTGAGGCCGAGCAGGTCGCCCAATTGGCGCTCGAGCGCGGCAATGTCGGCGCCGGCGCCTTTATATTCGATCGGCAGCCGGCGCTGGCGCGGCGCCTTGCCCTCCTGGACCAGTTTCTCGGCCTCGCGCACCGACAGGCCGCGGCGGAGGATCTCCTCGGCCAGGCCTTCGGGGTCCTTGGCGGTGACCAAAGCGCGGGCGTGGCCCATGCTGAGCTGGCCGGTCCCGACCATGATCTGGACCTTGGCCGGAAGATCGAGCAATCTCAACAGGTTAGCGACATGGCTGCGCGACTTGTGGACGAGCGTGCCGAGCTCCTCCTGGGTATGGCCATAATCCTCGACCAGGCGCCGATAGGCCTGCGCCTCCTCGATCGCGTTCAGATCCTGGCGCTGGATATTCTCGATCAGGGCGACTTCGAGCGTCTCTTCGTCGCTGAACTCGCGGACGATGGCGGGGATTTCGTGAAGCTGCGCCTTTTGCGCCGCCCGCCAGCGCCGTTCGCCGGCGACGATCTGGAAGCGGTGGCCATAGGGCCGCACGATGATCGGCTGGATGACGCCGCGCGCCTGGATCGACGCCGCGAGCTCCGCCAATGCCTCCTCCTGGAAGATCCGCCGCGGCTGGCCCGGATGTGGCTCGATGCCGGCGACCGGGATCATCTGGACCGCGCCCGTCGTGCCTTCGCCGCCCGCACGCACCGGCGCCTCCTGCTGGACCTCGCCGAGCAGAGAGGAAAGGCCGCGGCCGAGCCCCGAGGGGCGCTTCTTCGGGAAGGGATCGCTCATGCGGCCTCGGCTTTCTGCGGCAGGCGGTCGATCAGTTCGCGTGCAAGCGCCATATAGGCTTCCGAGCCCGGGCAGCGATGGTCGTAGATCAACGCCGGCATGCCGTGGCTCGGCGCCTCGGAGAGCCGGACGTTGCGCGGAATCACCGTCTCGAACACCAGCTTGCCGAGGCAGGCGCGGACATCGGCCGAAACCTGCGAGGAGAGGTTGTTGCGCCGATCGAACATGGTCAAGGCGACGCCGAGGATGGAGAGCTCGGGGTTGAAGCGGGCGCGGATGCGCTCGACCGTCTGGAGCAATTGGCTGAGGCCCTCCAGCGCGAAGAATTCCGTTTGCAGCGGCACCAGGATCGAATTTGCAGCGATCAGGGCATTGACCGTGAGCAGGCCGAGCGAGGGCGGGCAATCGATCAGGCAGACATCCCACCGGGCATCGGCGGCGCCCTCCAGCGCCGTATCGAGGCGGTGAGTTCTTCCTTGTAATTCAATGAGTTCGATCTCGGCACCGGAGAGATCGACGGTCGCCGGGATGATGTCGAGCCGGGGCACTTTGGTAGCGACGATCGCTTCCTCGAGCGTGCACTGGCCGGTCAGCAATTCGTAGCTCGACCGAGCCCGGGCATTCTGGGCAATGCCCATTCCGGTCGAGGCGTTGCCTTGCGGGTCGAGGTCGATGAGCAAAGTGCGGCAGCCGGTGGCGGCCAAAGCGGTGGCGAGGTTGATCGCGGTGGTCGTCTTTCCGACCCCGCCCTTCTGATTGGCGACCGCGATCCGGATCATCGACGCTTTCCTTTACCGTGGCGCTTCGCCGCCCTGCGCTGGACCCTTTCCGCGACGATGATACCGGCATCGGGGTCGGTGACGCTCGCTTCGATCCGGAAGTCACCCTGCCACGAAGCATCGAGCGCCGCCAGTTCCGTCTCAGCATTTCGGCCCTTGGGAAGCACCCAGAGCGTCTTTGTTGTGGACAAGCCTGTGCCCAAGTCGAGCAGACGCGGCAGCGGGGCGAAGGCGCGGGCGCTGATTACGTCGAACGGCCGTGGCGGCAGCCGCTCCGCTTTGGCGCCGAGGATCTCGACAGCGACGCCGAGCGTCGCGGCTGCGCGGTGGAGGAAGTCGAGTCTGAGGCGGCGCTCCTCGACGAGAGTGACGGGGCCGTGGTGGAGGAGCGCGACGACCAGGCCCGGGAAGCCGGCGCCGCTGCCGAGATCGACCCAGCTCGCCTCGGGGTACGGCGCGAAGGCGACGAGCTGCGCCGAGTCGGCGAAATGCCGCAGCCAAAGATGGTCGAGGCTCGCCTTCGACACCAGATTTTGGCGCCCGCTTTCCTGCCGGATTAAAGCGGCGAAGGCGTCGAGCCGCTCCATTGTTTCACGTGGAACATCGAATCGCCGCTCGACCCAGGCCCGCGCGTCGCTCTCGTCCATTCAAGCGGCCTTACGCCGCCGGGCGTGGACCAGGATCGCCCCCAGCGCCGCCGGGGTGAGTCCGCGGATGCGACCGGCGGCTCCGAGCGTCGCGGGACGCGCTCGCTCGAGGCGCTCGACCATCTCTTTGGAAAGGCCGGGGACGGCGCCATAATCGATATCGGGCGGGAGCCGAACGGCGTCGTCAGCGCGCAACCGGTCGATCTCTCCCTGCTGGCGCGCCACATAAGGGGCGTAGCGATGGTCCTGGATGGCTTCCTCTAGCGCGTCGGGTGCCGTGTCGCCCAGCTCCGGCGCCAGCGCGACGAGGGCTGCGGCGTCGGTCTCGGGAAAACGCAGCCGCTCGCCCAGCGTCAGCTTGCCGTGGCGCTGCGCGAAAATGGCCTCGACGCGCGCCCGCTCCGCCCGCGCCGCTTCGAAATGACACTGGCGCTCGTGCGAGACGCAGCCGGCGACGATTGCCTTGGGCGTCAGCCGCGCGGCGGCATTATCTGCGCGCAACCGCAGCCGGTATTCGGCGCGAGCGGTGAGCATTCGATAGGGTTCGGTGACTCCCTGCAGGACGAGGTCGTCGACCATTACGCCGATATAAGAGTCGGCGCGGTCGAACAGAACCGGCGCCGCGCCTTTCGCCCAGGCGGCCGCGTTGAGGCCGGCGACGAGGCCTTGGGCAGCCGCCTCCTCATAGCCGGTGGTGCCGTTGATCTGGCCGGCGAGATAGAGGCCCTCGACGTCGCGCACCCCCAAAGTGGGCTCGAGGATACGTGGATCGACATGGTCATATTCGACCGCATAGCCGGCCTGCAGGATCTCGGCGCGTTCGAGGCCGGCCATCGAGCGAACCATCGCCAGCTGGACGTCCTCGGGCAGGGAGGTGGAGATGCCGTTGGGATAGATTGCGGGATCGTCCAGCCCCTCGGGCTCGAGGAAGACCTGGTGGCCGTCACGGTCGGCGAAGCGGTGGACCTTATCTTCGATCGACGGGCAGTAACGCGGGCCGACCCCGCTGATTGCGCCAGCGAAGAGCGGCGAGCGATCGAGATTGGCGCGGATGATCGCGTGGGTGCGTTCATTGGTGCGCGTGATCGCGCAGAAGAGCTGCGGCGCGGCCCTCCCCGCGCTCATCGGCGACATCGTCCAGACGCCAGCGTCCGAGTCCTGTCGCTCTAGGCCCGCCCAGTCGATGGTGCGGCCATCAAGGCGGGGCGGCGTGCCGGTCTTGAGCCGCGCCAGCGGCAGATCGAGCGCGCGGAGCTGGTCCGCGAGCGCCGTCGCGGCCTGCTCGCCGACCCGGCCGCCCGCTTGGCTGGCCATGCCGAAATGGAGCTTGCCGCCGAGGAAGGTCCCGGTCGCCAGGATCACAGCTTTGGCACCGAGGCCGCGGCCGTCGCCGAGGACCAGGCCGGTGACGCGGCGGCCCGCCAAGCGCAGCGCGCTCGCCTCGCCCTCGACGATTTCGAGCCCCGACTGGGCTTCGATCAGCGCGTGGATCGCCTCCTTGTAGCGGCGGCGGTCCGCCTGAATGCGCGGGCCGCGCACGGCCGCGCCCTTTGAGGCGTTGAGCATGCGATAATGGATGGCGGCATGATCGGAGGCGCGGGCGATCAGCCCGTCGAAGGCGTCGACCTCGCGGATGAGATGGCCCTTGCCGAGCCCGCCCATGGCCGGGTTGCACGACATGGCGCCGATCTGTGCGCGCGCGAAGCTGACCAGGGCCACCGACGCGCCCATGCGTGCGGCCGCCGCGGCCGCCTCGGTCCCGGCATGGCCGCCGCCGACCACGATGATGTCATATTCGTCGCTCACGGCGGCCCTCTAGCCTATTGTTCCACGTGAAACATCATTTTCCGATGCAGAAGCGTCCGAACAAGGCGTCGAGCATATCCTCGACTCCTGCCTTGCCGGTGACCCTGTCGAGCGCCTCGCGGACCGAGCGCAGGTATTCGGCCGCGATCAGAGGATCGGCGGCCTTGACCTCGTTGAGGGCCTCACACGCCTCGCGCAGCGCCGACCAATGGCGCTCATGCAGCGCGACTTCACCGCCGGCAGGCAGCAATGCCGTTGAACGTTGAATCAGCAATCGGGTAAGCGCGTCGAGACCTTCCCCCGTCATTACGGAGACGGAAACATCCGGCGCTCCCGGGGCGGGGCCTAGATCGGCCTTGGCGTGGACCAGGAGCGCGCGCTCGGGCGCGTCCTGCGGGTCGCCGAGCCACAGAACGATGTCCGCGGCGGCAACGGAAGCTTGGGCCCGGGCAATCCCGATCGATTCCACTGGATCGCCGGAGTCGCGCAGGCCCGCCGAGTCGATCAGCAGGAAAGGAATCCCGCCGATCGCCGTCGGCGCCTCGACCAGGTCGCGCGTCGTTCCGGGAATGGCGGAGGTGATCGCGGCATCGCGGCCAGCCAAGGCATTGAGAAGGCTGGACTTACCAGCATTGGGCGGGCCGGCGATGGCGACGCGGATGCCATCCTTGAGCCGCTCGGCGCGGGGCCGGGCGAGGGCCGCGGCCAGCTCGTCCCGGATCGCCTCGATCTTTCCGCCGAAATCGGGCGGCAGCGGCGCGACGTCGTCCTCGTCGGAGAAATCGAGCGCGGCCTCGACCTGCGCCGACAAGGCCAGAATGCGCTCCTGCCACGCCGCGACCTGCCCGCTGAGCGCGCCGCCGGCCAGAGCCAGCGCCGCGCGCCGCTGCGATTCGGTTTCGGCCTCGAGCAGATCGGCCAATCCTTCCGCTTCGGCGAGGTCGATGCGGCCGTTCTCGAACGCGCGGCGGGTGAACTCGCCCGGCTGCGCCGGCCGCAGTCCCTCGATCCCGCCCAGCACGGCCAGTGCCCTGGCGACGACCGCGCGGCCGCCATGGAGATGCAGCTCGCTAATGTCCTCCCCGGTCGCGCTATTGGGCCCGGGAAAACGGACTATTACCGTGTTATCAAGCACTTCATCGCCGACCCGCAGCCGCCGGAAGGTCGCTATGCGGGGCTCCGGCAAGCGCCCCGCCAGCGTCGCCAGCGCGGCATCGGCGCCGGGCCCGCTGATCCGGATCAGGGCGACCGCGGCCGGCGGCGCTCCCGAGGACAAAGCGAAGATCGTGTCGGTCATTCGTGCGCGTGGCCGTTCAGCGGCCGGCCTTGCCGCCGCCCATCTGGCCCAGCATCTGCGTCCACATCTGCATGCCGGCCTCGTTCATCGGGCCCCAGGCCTTCATCATCTCGCCGAACATTTCGGGGCTGGGGCCTTCGGTCACCGCCGCCTTCATCTTCTCGACATAGGCGTCGTGGACCGTGCTCAGGTCCGGCAGCCCGAGGAAGCGGCGCGCCTCCTCCGGCGTGCAATCGACGTCGACCGTGACTTTCATGGGCTTCGCTCCTCTCGCCATCTGTTGGCTGCGCGCGGTTATGGCTTTAGAGGCTAAGCGGACAAATGAGGAGGATTTCATGGCGACGGTCGCGATCGAAACCCTGAGCGGCGACGGCGGCTTTGCCGCCTATCTCGCCGCGCCGGAAGGCACCCCCAAAGGGGCGGTCGTGGTGATCCAGGAGATATTCGGCGTCAACGAAGGCATACGCCGCAAATGCGATCATTGGGCGCGCCTGGGCTATGTCGGCGTCGCCCCCGATCTGTTCTGGCGGATCGAGGCCGGCGTCGAGCTCGATCCCGACCTGCCCGAGCAGTTTCAGCAGGCGCTCGGCCTGATGCAGAAGCTCGACCAGGATAAGGCCATCGCCGACATCGAGGCCTGCATCCGCGACGCCCGCGCCCGGCTCCCCGAAGGCGGCCGGGTCGGCTGCGTCGGCTATTGCCTTGGCGGGCGCCTCGCCTTCATGTGCGCGGCCCGGACCGACGTCGACGCCTCGGTCGGCTATTATGGCGTCGGCCTCGAAGGGCTGCTCGGCGAAAAGCACGCCATTGCCCGCCCGCACATGCAGCATATCGCCGGCGCCGACCATTTCGTCACGCCCGACAAGCAAAAGCTGATCCACGAGGGGCTGGACGACCATCCCAAGGTCGTTCTCCACGACTATCCCGGCGAGGATCACGGCTTCGCGGCGGAAATGGGCAACCGGCGGAGCGAGGCGGCCGCCAGGCTCGCCGACGGCCGCACCGAGGCCTTCTTCGCCGCGCATCTCGGCTGAGATGCCGCGCAACCCCTGGCTCGTCGCGGGCGGCTCGCTGAGCGCGGCGGCCGCCGTCCTGCACCTCGCCATCATCGCCGGCGGGCCCGGATGGTACCGTTTCTTCGGCGCCGGCGAGGGCATGGCACGGATGGCGGAGCGCGGGATGGCCCGACCGGCGCTGATGGCGGCCGGGATCGCCGCGATCCTGGCGATCTGGGCGGCCTACGCCTTCGCCGGGGCCGGCCTGATCCGCCGCCTGCCGCTGATGCGGGCGGCCCTGGCGGCGATCAGCGCGGTCTATCTGCTGCGCGCCCTGGCGCCCTTGCCGATGCTGCTGCTCCGCCCGAGCCTGGTCGACGCCTTCCTGCTGTGGAGCTCGGCAATCGTCCTCGTCTACGGCCTCTGCTACGCGATCGGCACCCGGCGCGCCTGGGCCGCGCTCTAGCTATTGGTTCATCGAGGCGAAGAAGTCCTCGTTGGTCTTCGAATCCTTCATCTTGTCGAGCAGGAACTGCATCGCGTCGACCGTGCCCATCTGCATGAGGATGCGGCGAAGGACCCACATCTTGGAGAGCTTGCCCTGGTCGACCAGCAGCTCCTCCTTGCGGGTGCCGGACTTGCCGACGTCGAGCGCGGGGAAGATGCGCTTGTCGGAGACCTTGCGGTCGAGGACGATCTCGGAATTGCCGGTGCCCTTGAACTCCTCGAAGATGACCTCGTCCATCTTGGAGCCGGTATCGATGAGCGCGGTGGCGATGATCGACAGCGAGCCGCCCTCCTCGATGTTGCGGGCGGCGCCGAAGAAGCGCTTGGGGCGCTGCAGCGCGTTGGCGTCGACGCCGCCGGTCAGGACCTTGCCCGATGAAGGCACGACGGTGTTGTAGGCGCGGCCGAGCCTCGTGATCGAATCGAGCAGGATGACGACGTCCTTCTTGTGCTCGACCAGGCGCTTGGCCTTCTCGATCACCATCTCGGCGACCTGGACGTGGCGGCTGGCGGGCTCGTCGAAGGTCGAGGAGATGACCTCGCCCTTCACCGAGCGCTGCATGTCCGTCACCTCCTCGGGCCGCTCGTCGATCAGCAGCACGATCAGGAAGACCTCGGGATGGTTGTCGGTGATCGCCTTGGCGATGTTCTGGAGGAGCACGGTCTTGCCGGTGCGCGGCGGCGAGACGATCAGGGCGCGCTGACCCTTGCCCTGCGGCGAGATGATGTCGATGACGCGGGCCGATTTGTCCTTGATCGTCGGATCGGCGGAATCGAGCGTCAGCTTCTCGTCGGGATAGAGCGGGGTCAGATTGTCGAAATTGACGCGGTGGCGAACGGCGTCGGGATCGTCATAATTGACCTGGACGACGCGGACGAGGCTGAAATAGCGCTCGCCTTCCTTGGGGCCGCGGATCTCGCCCTCGACCGTGTCGCCGGTCCTGAGGCCGAACTTGCGGACCTGGTTGGGCGAGACGTAAATGTCGTCTGGGCCGGCCAGATAATTGGATTCGGCCGAGCGCAGGAAGCCGAAGCCGTCCTGCAGCACCTCGATCGTGCCTTGGCCCATGATCTCGTTGCCGGTCTCGGCGCGGACCTTGAGGATCGCGAACATCAGCTCCTGCTTGCGCAGGGTCGACGCGCCTTCGACTCCGAGCTCCTCGGCCATGGCGACGAGGTCGGCGGGGGTTTTCTGCTTGAGGTCGTTCAGATGCATTGGGAGTCTCTTTGGGAAACGGATTCCGGGCGGGGCCTCGGAATGTCATGGAATGTGGAGCGGCTTGAACACCCGCGCGGACGGCAGGCTAACGACTGACGTCGCCGTTATGCTCCGCTCTCGGGCGAGTCAAGCCGAGCGACGAGGGAAGGCCAGTCAGGAGAAAGGCTTGACGATGACCAGGACCACGATCAGCACGACCGCGATGCCGGGCACTTCGTTCATCAGCCTGAGCGCCTTGCCGCTGACCGGGCGCTGGCCCTTTTCGAGCTTCTTGCCATAATCGATCATCCAGCCGTGATAGCCCGAAAGCGCGACGACGATGGCGAACTTGGCGAGAAACCAGGGATGCGTCCAGGCGGCGGTGATGTGGGCGAGCAGCAGGCCGAAGACCCAGACCAGGATCATCGCCGGCGTGATGATGATCGAGCGCAACTTCTTCTCGCGCTCGATCCACCTTTTCTCTTCGTCGGAGCCCGGCGCGCTCTCCTGGTGGTAGATGTAGTAGCGCGGCAGCATGAACAGCCCCGCGACCCAGAAGATCACGAAGATCAGGTGACCGGCCTTGAGCCATTCATAGAGCAAGATCAGGACCGATCCGAAGCCGGAGCTCACCGCCGCACCAGGCCAAGCAATTGCTCGACATGGGCGATCGGCGTCTCCTTGACGATGCCGTGGCCGAGATTGAAGATGTGCGGCCTCCCCGACAGGCTAGATAGGATGCGCCCTACCGCGCTTTCAAGCGCCGCGCCGCCGGCGAGCAGCGCCAGAGGGTCGAGATTGCCCTGCAGCGGCAGATTTTGGGGCAAGGTCCGCGCCGCCCATTCGGGGTCGATCGTCTCGTCGAGGCCGAGCGCGTCGATGCCGGTCTCGCGCGCATAAGCGTCGAGCTTCGTTCCGGCACCCTTGGGGAAGCCGATCACCGGCACGTGCGGATGCCGCGCCTTGAGGCCGGCGACGATCCGCGCGGTCGGCGCGATCACCCAGGCTTCGAACTGCGCCGGCGACAGGCTGCCCGCCCAGCTGTCGAACAATTGCACGGCCTCGACCCCGGCCGCGATCTGGCCGGAGAGATAGTCGATCGTCATTTCCTCGATCGCCGCGATGATGGCGGCGAAGCCTTGCGGGTCGGCATAGGCCTTGAGCCGCGCCTCGGCCTGGTCGCGGCTGCCCTGGCCCGCCACCATATAGGTCGCCACCGTCCACGGGCTGCCCGCGAAGCCGAGAAAGGTCGTTTCGGAGGCAAGCTGCGATTTCACTTTCTCCACAGTCCGGTAGATCGGCGCGAGCCGGGCCGGCACGGCGGCGAGCGCGGCGAGCGACGCATCGACCAAAGGCGGCGAAAGCCGCGGCCCGTCGCCCGCCTCGAAGCGCAGTTCCTGGCCGAGCGCATGCGGCACGATCAAAATGTCGGAGAACAGGATCGCGCCGTCAAAGCCAAAGCGGCGGATCGGCTGAAGCGTCACCTCGGCCGCGGCCTCGGCGTCGAAGACCAGTTCGAGGAAGCCGCCCTTGGCCGCCCTGAGCGCGCGATATTCGGGAAGGTAGCGCCCCGCCTGACGCATCAGCCAGATCGGAACTTTCCCCGGATTTCCACCGCTTAGGACGCTCAGCAAGGGCTTGGTCGGCTGGCACGTCAAGGCAGGGTGGCTCCGCTCTCTTCTCTCTATATTGATTCTAAAGAGAGTCTGTTGAGGTTAGTAGGGGCTGGATGACCGGGGCTTATTGCTTCGCACAAATTTTGCCAACAGCTTGACTCCTCATATCCCGCGGCTTTCCGCGGATTCGCGAGGACCGTCCCCATGATCCACAGTCTGGGGACAGAAATTTTCCCCTGTTCGCGCCGCTGTGGGCGATTTAGCGCGGGCCGGGGACGAAACCCGTCCTTGAGTTTGCCCCGAGGCTTAAGCTAGCCCTTTCCCCATGGTTTTCCACAGGCTGGTCCGGCAGTGAAACAACTTCACTTGCATCTCCTCTCGGACTCGACCGGCGAGACGCTGGACATGGTCGCCAAGGCCTGCCTCGCCCAATTCGACAATGTCGAGGCGCTCCATCATCTGTGGCCGATGGTGCGCTCCGAAGGCCATCTCGACCGCGTTCTCGACGATGTCGAGCGGAGGCCAGGCCTCGTCCTCTATACCGTGGTCAACCAGGCGATCCGCCGCGAGCTCGAGCGCAAGTGCCGGCAGCGCAAGATCCACGCCGTGCCGGTGCTCGATCCGGTGATCGACGCTCTGTCCGCGGTCAGCGGCGAGGAGGCCAAGGGCCGCGCCGGCCGCCAGCACGCGCTGGACGCCGCTTATTTCGCCCGCGTCGACGCGATCCAGTTCACCATCGCCCATGACGACGGCGTCGGCTCGGAGAATTGGGAGGAAGCCGACATCATCCTCGCCGGCGTCTCGCGCACCTCCAAGACGCCGACCTCGATCTATCTCGCCAATCGCGGCTTCAAGGTCGCCAATATCCCGCTCGTCCCCGAATCGCCGCCGCCGGCGAGCCTGTTCTCGCTGCGCCACCCGATGGTGGTCGGCCTGACCACCAATATCGAGCGGCTGATCCAGATCCGCCGCAACCGGCTGATCTCGCTCAACCAGGCGCCCGAAACCGATTATGTCGACGTCGAGGCGGTCAATGCCGAGCTCGCCTTCGCCCGGCGGATGTTCGCCGACAATGACTGGCCGGTGATCGACGTCACCCGCCGCTCGATCGAGGAAAGCGCGCTCGCCATCGTCAAGCTTTGCGCCGAGCGCGACGAACGGGCGGCCGGATGAAGCTGTTACTCGCCTCGCACAGCGCGACCCGCCGGCGCATGCTCGAAGCGGCCGGCGTGCCGTTCGAGACGGTGGCGGCCGCCTTCGACGAGGAGGACGCAAAAACCGGGCTGGTCGAAACCGGCTTCGAGCCGCGCGACCTCGCCGAGATGCTCGCCGAAATGAAGGCGAAGAGCGTCGTCGCGCCCGCCGACACGCTGGTGATTGGCGCCGACCAGGTGCTCGAGCTCGACGATGGCGCCATGCTCAGCAAGCCGGGCTCGCGCGCGGAAGCGCTGGCCCAATTGCGCAGCTTGAGCGGCGGCACCCATTATCTCCATTCGGCCGCGGTGGTCGTCGAGCGGGGCGAGCGCGTTTGGGGTGAGACCGAGACGGTGGCGATGGACGTCCGCCCGCTCGGCGAGGAGTTCCTGCAAGCCTATCTCGACACCGAATATGAAGCAGTCCGCCACAATGTCGGCGGCTACCGGATCGAGGGGATGGGCGCGCAATTGTTCGAAGAGGTCGAAGGCAGCCATTTCGCCATTCTCGGCCTGCCGCTGCTTCCCCTGCTCGATTATCTGCGTGAGCGCGGGGTTCTGAGAAGCTGATGGGCATCCCTTATGCCGAAGTGATCGGCGACCCGGTCGCCCACAGCAAATCGCCGCTGATTCACAAATTCTGGCTGGAGACGCTCGGCCTCGAGGGCGATTATCGCGCCGAGCGGATTCGCGCGGGCGAGCTCAGGGCCCATCTGGCTCGGCGCCGCGCCGATCCCTTCTGGCGCGGCTGCAACGTCACCGCGCCGCTCAAGGCGCGCGCGGCGTCCCTGGTCAGCGATCCGACCGGGATCTGCGCGCGGATCGGGGCGATGAACGCGATCTTCCGGTCGCCGCTCGGGTGCAGCCTCGGCGCCAATACCGATCTGCTCGGCATCGCCGACGCGCTCGGCGACGCGCCCGGGCCGGAAAGCCGGGCTTGCGTCATCGGCGCCGGCGCCGCGGCGCGCGCGGCGCTCGAATATCTGCGGCTGCGGGGGACGCGCGACATTCACCTGATCGCGCGCAATGTCGCGCGCGGCCGCCTCGTTCACGGGACGCTCGCGACCGGCGGCGCAGTCCACCCGCTCAGTGATTGCGCGGGTGCGATCGCCGGCGCGCAATGGGTGATCAACGCGAGCCCGCTCGGCATGGCGGGGAGGGCGCCGATGCCGCGCGCGATCCTCGATGCGCTCGCAGCGATGGACGATCGGGGCATCGTCTTCGACATGGTCTATGCGCCCGTGGAAACCGCGTTGCTGGAGCGGGCCGGGGCGCTCGGCCGGGGCACCGTCGACGGCCTCGACATGCTGGTCGGCCAGGCCGCGCCCGCTTTCGCCTTGTTCTTCGGCGCGCCGGCGCCGCGCGACTGCGATGCCGAGCTTCGCTGGCTGCTGACGTCATGACGCTTGTCCTCGGCCTCACCGGCTCGATCGGCATGGGCAAATCGACCGTAGCGCGGATGTTCGCCGACGAAGGCGTGCCGGTGTTCGACGCCGACGCGGCGGTGCACCGGCTGCAGGGGCCGGCGGGCGCCCTGGTCGCCGGGATCGAGGCGGCGTTCCCAGGCACGACCGGGCCTGAGGGCGTGAACCGCTCGACTCTCGCCGAGCGGGTGCTCGCCGAGCCGGCGGCGCTGCGGCGGCTGGAAGCGCTCGTCCACCCCGCAGTGGCGCGCGAGCGGGCGGAATTCCTTGCCGCGCATGCCGGAGCGCCCGTGGCCGTGCTCGACATCCCTTTGCTGTTCGAGAAAGGCGGCGCCGAGCTGGTCGACAAGATCGCGGTCGTGTCCGCGGATCCGGACGTGCAACGGATCCGAACGCTGGCGCGGCCCGGCATGACGCCGGAGAAATATCTGCGCATCCTCGCCCACCAGCTGCCGGACGCCGAGAAGCGCGCGCGCGCCGATTTCGTCATCCCGACCGATTGTTCGCTCGACGAAACAAGGGCTTCGGTCCGCCGCATCCTCGCTTGCCTCGCCGCGCCGGGCGATTCATAGAGGTTCGATGCGCGAGATCGTTTTCGACACCGAGACCACGGGCCTCAGCCCCCAAAGCGGCGACCGGATCGTCGAGATCGGCTGCGTCGAGATGGTCAACCGGTGCGAAACCGGCCGCTTCTTCCATTCCTATTTCAATCCGGGCCGGCCGATGCCGACCGAGGCCGAGAATGTCCATGGCCTCTCCGACCGCTTCCTTTCCGACAAGCCGGCCTTCGCCGACGTCTGCGAGGAATTGCTGACCTTCGTCGGCGAGGCGCCGATGATCGCGCACAATGCCGCCTTCGATTTCGGCTTCGTCAATCATGAGCTCGGCGCCTGCGGCCGGCCGAGCGTCGCCATGTCGCGGATGATCTGCACGCTTGTTCTCGCCCGCCAGAAATTCCCGGGCGCTAAGCACAGCCTCGACGCGCTCTGCACCCGCTTCGGCGTCGACCGTTCGCAGCGGATCAAGCATGGCGCCCTGCTCGACGCGCAATTGCTCGCCCAGGTCTATGTCGAGCTGACCGGCGGCCGCCAGATCGGCCTCGGCCTGGTCGCCGAGCTGGCCGGAGGCGTTGCCGCCCCCCCCGATTCGGCCATTGGCCGCCTGGCGCCGCTCACGATCACCGTCCGTCCTGCGCGCCCGCACGCCGCCAGCGCCGACGAGCTGGCGCGCCACGCCGCCTTCCTGGCCAGGATCAAGGACCCGATCTGGAACCGGCTCTGAGAGCGGAATCCGGACCCAGTTGACCAAAAGCTCCGGCGCGCCCACATGCGCGCGGTGAGGCATTGGAGACGATGATGGACATCCGGGTCTCCGGTCATCAGATCGATACCGGCGAGGCGCTCAGGCAGCAGGTGGACGAACGGCTCCACGCCATCGCCGACAAATATTTCTCCCGCGCCATCTCCGCCAACGTCACCTTCGGCAAGGGCCCCTACGACCACAGCTTCACCTGCGACATCGTCGCTTATGTGCCGCAGGGCGTGGTGCTGAAAGGCTCGGCCGGCGCCGCGCTGGCGCCCGCCGCGTTCGAGCTCGCCGCCGACCGGATCGAGAAGCAGCTCAGGCGCTACAAGAGGCGGCTCAAGGACCGCCACGCCCAGGCCGCGCATAGCGAGGCGCTCGCCGAGGCGGCGCCCGAGGCCGGCTATACCGTCTTCTTCGCACCGCCCGAGGATGAGGAGCCGGCCGACAACCCGCCGGTGATCGCCGAAACCAGGGTGGACATTCCGGTCGCCTCGGTGTCGGACGCGGTGATGCTGCTCGATCTTCGCAACACCAACGCCTTGATGTTCCGCAACAGCGGCACCGGCGCCTTCAACATGGTCTACCGGCGCGGCGACGGCACGATTGGCTGGGTTGAGCCCGAGCGGGGCAGCCGCTAGCGGTCCGCCCCCTTTCCCCCTCATTCATGGAAGCAATCGCTTCCCATCCGGTGCAGCTATGAGCGATCTTTCCGACATATTGAGCGACAAGGCGGTCGACGCCGACCTCGTCACGGCCAACAAGAAAGGGCTGTTCCAGCAGCTTGGCTCGGCGGCGGCGCGGCTCACCGGCCTGCCCGCCAAGACCATCGTCGCCAGCCTCAACGCGCGCGAGAAGGTCGGGTCGACCGGCTTCGGCGCCGGCGCCGCCATCCCGCACGGCAAGATCGAGGGGCTGCCGGCGGTGTTCGGCTATTTCGCGCGGCTGGAGACGCCGGTCGATTTCCAGTCGATCGACGGGCTGCCGGTCGACCTGGTCTTCCTGCTGCTGTCGCCGCCCGATGCGGGCGCCGACCATTTGAAGGCGCTGGCCCGGGTCAGCCGCGTCTTCCGCGACCCCCAGATGGTCGCCAAGCTGCGGGGCGCGCGGTCCAAGGACGCGCTCTACGCCCTCCTCGCCGGCGCGGAAGCCAGGGATGCCGCCTGAGCCGCGCGCCGGCGGGGGCGAGGCCGCGCATTTCCGCGCGCTCGAATCGCTCTATCGCGCCGCGGCGATCAACGCCTTGTTCGATTCGGAGATCGAGATCGCCGAACCCGGCCGCGCCCGGATCCGCTTCGAGGTGACGCAAGCGACCTATCATGCGGCGGGCGCGGCCCATGGCACGCTCTATTTCAAGATGATGGACGACGCCGCCTTCTACGCCTGCAATTCGATGGTCAGCGACCGCTTCCTCCTGACCACCGCCTTCACCCTCGTCTTCACCCGTCCGCTCAAGGCCGGCCCGGTCGTCGCCGAGGGGCGCTGGGTGAGCGGCAGGCGCCGGGTCTTCGTCGGCGAGACGCGGCTCGTCCTGCCCGACGGCGAGGAAGCGGCGCGCGGCACCGGCACGTTCATGCGCTCGCACATCCCTTTGTCCAGCCTCGACGGCTATCGACCGGCGTGAGCGGCCGCCTGGCAAGCTCCGTGCTGGTTTCGGCCCTGCTCCGGCGCGCCCAGGACGAAGGCGGGTTCGGCGCGGTCCTCGCCAAGGGCGATCCGACCGCCGGCGCGGTCGCGGTGATCCTCGCCGAGCGCGGAATCAGGGCCAGCCTGCTCGAGCGCCTGCTCCAGCCGGACGGCTCCTACGCCTGGCAGGCGTCGGCGGGGCCGCTGGAGAGCGACCGCGAATTCCAGGCTCTGCTCGACCGGCGCCGCAAATATGATCCCGATTTGTGGATCCTCGAGCTGGACGTCGCGTCCGCCGAACGGTTCGCCGCTGAAATGAACGCCGCAGGTTGACCCCGCCCATTTCGGCTCCGCATGTCGGGGAACGTTCGGGGCCAGGGGGAAATCGGATGCGCGGCGGATTTGTGCTGGGGCTGTGCGCCGCTTTGGTCCTCGCCACGCCCGCGCTCGCCGCCGAGACGCCGACCGTCCTGACCGCCGCCAGCCTTGGCCTCGATCGTCTGACCGATCCCGCGCCGGCGCCCGAGCAGCAGGCGCAGCCGGCCAGCGTTCTCGCCGATCTGGTCGCCGGCTATGCCGTCAGCGAGACCGCCGATGCCGAAAGCGAATGCCTTGCGCGCGCCGTCTATTGGGAATCGCGCGGCGAGCCGCTCGCGGGCCAGCTCGCCGTCGCCGAGGTGGTCATCAACCGCGCCCGCTCCGGCCGGTTCGCGCCGACTTTGTGCGGCGTCGTCCGCCAGCCCTACCAATTCTCCTTCGTCCGCCGAGGCGCCATCCCGCAGCCCCCGTCGCGCTCGCGCGACTGGCACATCGCCGTCGCCATCGCCCGCATCGCCACCGAGCGGCGCGCCGAGGGCGGCGCCCCGCGCGCGCTCTTCTTCCACGCGCGGCGGATCAACCCCGGCTGGCGGCTGACCCGGGTGGCCACCGTCGGCAACCACGTCTTCTACCGCTGAGTTCCCCGGCGAAAGCCGTGGCCCAGTTGCATTGAGGAACGGGCTGGATCCCGGCCTGCGCCGGGGAGCACTTTTATTCGTTCCCGTTTCATTCTAGTCTCGCGGCCATGGCTTCGCTGCCCGAGTCGCCGCAACCCGATTGCTTCGCCGACGCGCCTTTGATCGCGCAGGACGTGGCGCGCGGCGTCACGCGTTTGTTCTTTCGCGGCGACATGTTCGCTTTGTGCGAGGTGCCCCTTCCCAACGGCCGGCGCGCCGACATGGTCGCGATCGACGCCAAGGGACAGCTGGTCATCGTCGAGATCAAGGTGTCGCGCGCCGATCTCTTCGGCGACCAGAAATGGGTGGACTATCTCGATTATTGCGACCTCTTCTACTGGGCGGTGCCGGCCGGGTTCGGCCTCGAGCCGTTCGACAGCGACGGCTTCGGCCTCGGCTGCGCCGGGCTGATCGTCGCCGACCGCTACGATGCGGAGGTGGTCCGCGAAGCGCCGTGCCGGCCGCTCGCCGCCGCCCGCCGCAAGGCCGAAACCCTGCGCTTCGCCCGCCGCGCCGCGCGGCGGCTGGCCGGCGACCTCGATCCGGGTCTGGCCGGGCTCGACTAGTTTCGCGGCGGGCTGGCGACGGCGGGGGCGGGGCGCGCGCGGACCTGCTCCAGCTCGCGCAGGATCGCGGCCGAGCGGCTGTCCTGGCGGGCATAATCGATCGCCGAATTGCCCGACGAATTGTCGGTCTGGTTGGGATCGGCGCGGCGCGACAGGAGCAGCCGCACGATCTGCAGGTCGCGGCGCTGGACCGCCACGATCAGCGGCGTCATGCCGCTGCGGTCGCCGAGATTGGGGTTGGCGCCGCGCGCCAGCAGCGACCGGGCTCCGTCGACCCAGCCGATCTGGGCGGCGAGGATCAAGGGCGTCGTGCCGTCATTCATCGCCGCGTCGGGACGGGCGCCGCGGCCGAGCATATAATTGAGCCAGCCGGAGTCGCGGCCGCGCACCAATATGTGAAGCGCGCTTTCGCCGGTCGAGGGATCGCGGATGTTGATCGCGGTCGAGCTCGGATTGGACAGGATCCGCTCGGCGGTGGCGCCGTCGCGCTCGCGCACTGCCTTCAGGAAGGTGAAGCCCTCGGAATAGCTCTGCGCCACGACCGGCGCCGCGCCCGCCGCCATCAGCGCCCCCCAGAGCAAAAGCCTGTTCGTCCTGGCCATGAGCCTCGTCGTCCCCATTCCATTGCACTTGATCGCAGGGCTTTAGCAAAGCAAGGCTGAGGCTGTCATGAACGAATGCGCCCTCCGCCGTCCCGCGGCCCTGATTTCCCTGCTGCTGGCGGTGCTGCTCGGCGCCTGCGCGCCCGAGCCGGCCGGGGATCCGCCGCTCAAGGGCGCGCCCATGGGCGGTCCGCTCGCCTTGACCGACCAGAATGGCCGCCGGGTCGGCGACCGCGATTTCGCCGACAAATACCGGCTGGTCTATTTCGGCTACACCTTCTGCCCGGACGTCTGCCCGGTCGATCTCCAGGTGATCGGCGCGGGGCTGAGGCGGTTCGAGACCAGCGACGCGGCCCGCGCCGCGCGGGTCCAGCCCATCTTCATCACTATCGATCCGGAGCGCGACACGCCGGCCGTGCTCCGCCGCTATGTCGCCGCCTTTCATCCGCGCCTGATCGGCCTGACCGGCAGCGCGGACGAGATTGCCGCCGTCGCGCGCGCCTATCGCATCAATTACGGGCGCGGTCCGGGGCCGGCGGGCGGCTATCTGATGAACCACACCCGAATCGCCGTGCTCTACGGGCCGGACCGCCTGCCGCTCGCGATCATTCCCCACGACAAGGGCCCGGACGGAGTCGCGGCCGAGCTCGACCGGTGGGTGCGATGAGGGAGCGCTTCTGGGAAGAGCCGATCGAAAGCCTCAACCGCGAGGAATGGGAGGCTTTGTGCGACGGCTGCGGCAAATGCTGCCTGCACAAGCTCGAGGACCAAAAGACGGGCGCGCTCCACGCCACCAACGTCGCCTGCCGCCTGCTCGACCGGGCCAGCTGCCGTTGCTCCAACTACAAATTGCGCCGCGTTTTCGTGCCCGATTGCGTGCGGCTCGACGCGGCCAAGATGCGCGAGATAGACTGGCTGCCCCAAACCTGCGCCTACCGGCTGCGCGGCGAGGGCAAGCCATTGGCGGACTGGCATTATCTGGTCAGCGGCAGCCGTGAGACCGTGCACGAGGCGGGCATATCGGTGCGCGGCTGGACGATATCGGAGGATGACGCTGGCGATCTGGACCATCATCTCGTCGACCGCATCCTCTGATCACCTGATCGGGGAGACGCCGGTCAGGCTCAAGGTGTCGCCGCGCGCGCGGCGAATGAGGCTCAGCGTCGATCCGCGCACGCGCTCGGTGCTGCTCACCGTGCCGCGCCGCGTCTCGCAGCGCCGCGCCCTGGCCTGGGCGAGCGGCCATCGCGCCTGGATCGAGAAGGCGCTCGCCGACATCCCGCCGCCGCTGGCCTTCGCGCCGGGCGCGGCGGTGCCGTTGCTCGGCGAACCCCATCTGATCGACTGGGACGCCGCCCGGCCGCGGCGGATCGAGCGGATTGAGGGACGGCTGATGGCGGGCGGCCCGCTCGACGGGCTGGAGCGGCGGATCCTGCGCTGGCTGAAGGCCGAGGCGCTCGCTTTGCTCAAGCGCGACACCGCCGAATTCGCCGCCAAAGCGGGCGTGACGGTGGCGCGAATCGGTATTGGCGATCCGGTGTCGCGCTGGGGCAGCTGCTCGAGCGGCGGCGCGATCCGCTACAGCTGGCGGCTGATCCTCGCGCCCGATTTCGTCCGCCGCGCCACCGTCGCGCACGAGGTCGCGCACCGCGTCCATCTCAACCATGGCCCGGCATTCCACGCCTTCCTGGCGGACCTGCTCGGCGCCGACCCCCGCCCCGCCCGCGCCTGGCTGAAGCGCGAAGGCGCCGCCTTGCACCGCGTCGGGCCGCGGTGAGACCTGCGGGGACGGAAGTGCCGTCATTCCGGCGAAAGCTGGAATCTCACTTTTTGGATGCGCCGGTAGGGAAAAGAGATTCCGGCTTTCGCTGGAATGACGTCTCGGTCTGATCGACCCGACTCCTAAGCCGCGTAGGTGTCGCCCCGGCGGTCGTCGCGTCCGCGTCCGCGATCGTCCTCGTCGTCGGGCTGGAGCCCTTCATCCTCGGGCTGAACGGCCTCGTCGGGCCCGCGCCGGCGCGGCTCGTCTTCGGGCGCCGGCCCGGGCTCGATCGGATTGCCGTCGGCGTCGACCAAAGGCTGGTCGTCGGGCGGGGCGAGGAAGATCTGGTTATCGCCCTCGTCGACCTGCCATTCGGGGCCGTTGACGTCGGTGGCGAATTGCTCGACCGGCCGGTTGGCGACGGCGCGCGTCATATAATCGTGGAAGGCGGCGGCCGGCGCGCGGCCGCCGGAAAGGCCGGGCAAAGCGCGATTGTCGTCGCGGCCCATCCACACGCCGGTGGTGAGCCCGCTCGAAAAGCCGATGAACCAGCCGTCCTTGTTCGAGGTCGTCGTCCCGGTCTTGCCGGCGGTCGGCCGGCCGAGCTGGGCGGCGCGGCCGGTGCCGACCTGGACGACGCCCTGGAGCAATTCGGTCATCTGCGCCGCCACCCAGGGCGCGACCAGGGTGCGCGGCTCGTCGGCCGGGTGCTGGTAGAGGATGGTGTTGTCGGTCGTCGTCACCCGGCGGATGCCATAGGGTGAGACCGAGATGCCGCCGCGCCCGATCGCGGCATAGGCCCGGGTCATGTCGATCAGGCGGACCTCGGACGAACCCAGGGCCATGCTCGGATTGGTGGCGATCCTGGTGGTGATGCCGAGCCGCTGCGCCATGTCGGCGACCGCGCGCGTGCCGACCTGCTGGGCGAGGCGGACCGCGACCGTGTTCACCGAATAAGCGAAGGCAATCCTCAAGGCGATCGGCCCGGCATGGCGGCCATTGTCGTTGCGCGGGGTCCAGCCGTTGATCGTGATCGGCTCGTCCTGGACGATCGTTTCGGGCCGGTAGCCGGCCTCCAGAGCGGCCAGATAGACGAACAATTTGAACGAGGAGCCGGGCTGGCGATTGGCCTGGGTGGCGCGGTTGTAGTTCGAGCCGACATAATCGCGCCCGCCGACCATCGCCCTGACCGCGCCGTCGCGGTCGAGCGAAACCAGCGCCCCTTGCGCGCCGCGCGGCGCATTGGCGTTGATCGCGGCGTCGGCGGCGCGTTGCATATTGGGGTCGATCGTCGTCCACACGTCGAGCGGCGCCCGGGTTTCGTCGATCAGGGTGTCGAGCTGGGGCAGCACCCAATCGATGAAATAGCGGTTGCTGTTCTGCCGCTGGGTGACTCGGGCGAGTTGGATGGAATCGAGATCGGCGGCGTCGGCCTGGGCCTGGGTGATCGCGCCATTCTCGACCATCAGTTCGCGCGCGCCCGGGCCGCGGTCGCGCGCCGCGGCGACATCGGCGGTCGGCGAATAGTTGGAGGGCGCCTTGACCAGGCCGGCGATGATCGCCGCTTCGCCGACGCTGAGCCTCGTCGCGCTATGGCCGAAGAAGCGGCGCGCGGCGGCGTCGATGCCATAGGCGCCGCCGCCGAAATAGACGCGGTTCAGATAGAGTTCGAGGATCTGGTCCTTGGAGAAGCGCCATTCCAGCGCCAGCGCCAGCACGCCCTCGCGCATCTTGCGGGCGAAGGTGCGGTCGTTGTTCAAGAAGATGTTGCGGGCGAGCTGCTGGGTGATGGTCGATCCGCCCTGGCGCCAGTTCCCCTCCTGGAAGCGGACGCCGATGGCGCGGAACAGGCCGATCGGGTCGACGCCGGGATGCGAGCGGAAGCGCCGGTCCTCGACCGCGACGATGGCGTCGCGCATCACCGGCGGGATCCGCTCATAGGGGATCCATTCGCCGAAGCTTGGCCCCATCGTATGGATGATCTGGCCGTTGGCGGCGCGGATCCGGATCATCTGCCCGAGATCGCCGCGGCGGACGAGCTCGCCATAAGAGGGCAGCTGGCTGACCGCGACGGAGACGGCGATGCCGAGCGCGATCAGGCCGATCACGGTCAGATAGGCGAACACCTTGAGGCCGGCGCCGAGGATTCGCCGGAAGCGCGAACGCGGGCGCGGGGAGGGGTCTTCGGCGGCGGTGGCCATGGCGCGGCTAGGGATAGAGTCGGCGAGTCATCGCGGCAAGCAGAAGCGCGCGCCGTATTAACACGGCCTTAGCTGGCGCCTTCCGTTGGGCCGTCCCGTTCGTCGAAATCGAGGGCGGCCGAGTTGATGCAGTAGCGCAGCCCCTCCGGGCCGGGGCCGTCCGGGAAGACGTGGCCGAGATGGCCGCCGCATTTGGCGCAGCGCACCTCGGTGCGGACCATGCCGTGGCTGCTATCGTCGTGGAGCGTGACATGGTCCTTCGCCGCCGGGCCGGTGAAGCTCGGCCAGCCGCTGCCGCTCTCGAACTTGGTGCCGCTGTCGAACAACTGATTGCCGCAGGCCGCGCAGCGATAGGCGCCGTCGGCGTGATTGTCGTAGAGCACCCCGGTGAAGGCGCGCTCGGTGCCGCCCTCGCGCAGCACGTGATATTGCTCGGCGGTCAGGCGTCTGCGCCACTCCTCCTCGGGAAGGTCCAACTTGTCCATGGCGGCGATGTGGTGCGGGCCACGGGCGCGGTCAAGGCGAAGTCGTCTGGCGCTCAACTCGCGAGCCGAGGCGGGCGGCTGACGGCGTCCAAACATCGACCAGCGGATAGAGCTCGCTCTCTTCGAGGGCCATACGACGGTGGAGCAGCTGCACCATAGCGTGCGTCTCTTCTCGAAAGCCGGGCCAATCTTTGGAGATTCCGCCGCTCGTCCATCGACGTCCATAGCTGCCGAACGCCTCTTCGAACGAGCCAAGCTCGGAGCAGAGGCGCGCTGCAATCTCTCGAAGCTCGGATCGGCTGCTCGCCTTCAGCCGAGGATAGATCAACCAATCCTCTTTCTTGAGGTGCCGGATCAGCGTGCGCCCGAACTCCCGCCGGAAATACAAGAATTCCACCGGATCCGGCGGCGTGCTCCGGGCAATGAATTCATTCAGGCGAGCGGCCAGAATCCTGATTTGACGATGTTCGGCGCAAAGCGTTTCAACCCGGTCCATGAGACTCTCCTATCGGATGAAGACCCATTGGCGCGCGCGGCTGAATCGGTCGCTAGCCGGTGCTACCGTAGTGCTACGCCTCGGGCGCCGAGCAGCCCGCTCCCATGGCGGCCTTTCCTCACCCGACGCTTAGGGGATGGATATGTCGTCCCCGCGCAGCGCTGCCGCCGCGCCCCGCTCGATGGTCAGGTCGCGGAAGAACACCTGGAGGCCGCTCGGGATGGGACGAATATTGACTTTGAACCATCGGGCCAGATCCGGGTGAAAGAAATCGAACCTCACCGATTTTCGTTGGCCCGCCGCGGCGCGCAGAAAGGCGGCTGCCCGAGTTTCCTCGGTGCGGGGGAATGCATTCCAGAGATTCGATCCGACCAGCTCGCGGCCGCCAGCAATCGCTGCCACAGCGTTGCTGTTGAAGTACGTGAAGTTAAAATCGCGATCGAGCAGGAAGACACAGTCGGTCGTTCCCTCCAGGGCGTCCAGAACGGGCGGAAGGAGAGCCGCCAGCGAGGTGCCCTGGTTGCTTGGCGAACGGCGGGCCGGTTTGATCGGGGGAGGCGGCCGCAAGGCTTCGGCGGTGGGCGCGCCGCAAGCGCCGCTTTGCTCCAGCGGGTCCAATTCCGCTTCGATGGCCAGACGAATGGCTTCGGCCAGGGACGAAAGCGCGAGGTCGGCCATCATATTGGCTCGATGCATCTCCACGGTCCGCGGACTGACATCCAGGCGCTTGGCGATCGCCTTATTGCTCATCCCGGCAAGCAGGCCGCGCAGAATCTGCCGCTCACGCGGCGACAGGGCCTCCAACCGGACCCGCGCTGTGGCTTGCGCGGCATTCCGGCACGCCTCTTTGCTGCCGCCATCGATGGCGCGCTCAATGGCGCCGATCAAATCGGACTCGCTCACGGGTTTGGGCAGGAAGTCGGCCGCGCCTCCCTTCATCGCGTTGACTGCCGTGACCACGTCGCATCCGGCGCTCATCCCAATTAGCGGCATCGCGATTCCGCGCCGGCTCATTTCGTCCCGCACGTCGCAACATGCCGCGGAGCCATTGCCGACGCTCAGCAAGATGCAAGCGGAGTCGCGACGATCGTGGAGCCTGACGGAGCTCAGGAACTCGCCAACGCTACCATAGATCCGGGGCGAATAGCCTTGGCTCGCGAGAAAGAAACTCGTTGCGCCGCGCGCCGCGGCATCCTCATCAATGATATGGATAAAAATGGACACGGACATTATGACGTTGAGGTGAATAACTATTCTCCTAGATAGATACTGCAATGCCGGAGTGCGAGGGCTGTTCCTACCGTAGGGTTCCGGTAGGCCGGCACCGCGCGTCGCCGCTCAGGTCGGGATGAAGTCGTCTGGCGCGACTTTGCGGGACAGGCTAGGAGGCGGACATGTCCGAAATCGCCCGCCTGAAGCCCCGCGAGGCCGATGCCCAGGAGGATTTGAGCCTGCCGGGCTGGGTCTATCACGACCCCGAATATTTCCGGGTCGAGATGGCGCGGCTGATCCGGCCCGCCTGGCAGATAGTCTGCCACGCCAACGACATCGCCAAGGCGGGCGAATGGCGCACGCTCGAAATCCTGAACGAGAGCATCCTCGTGATCCGGGGGGATGACGGCGCCGTGCGCGCTTTCGCCAATGTCTGCCGCCACCGCGGCTCGCGGCTGGTCGACGGTGAGGCGGGCTGCGCGAAGCGGCTGACCTGCCCCTATCACGCCTGGACCTATGCCTCGGACGGCCGCCTCGTCGGCGTGCCGCAGCGCGAGGATTATCCGGGGCTCGATCCCGCCACGCACGGCCTCGCGCCGGTGGCGCTGGAAAATTGGCGCGGCTTCCTCTTCGTCCGGCTCGAGGGCGGCGGCCCCAGCGTCGCCGAGATGATGGCGCCCTACGATTCCGAAGCCGCCCCCCACCGCCTCGAGGACTTGCAGGCGATCGGCCGGATCACGATGCGGCCGCGCGACGTCAACTGGAAGAACGTCGCCGACAATTATTCGGACGGGCTCCACATCAGGGTCGCCCATCCCGGCCTGACCCGCCTGTTCGGCGGCGATTATAGGATCGAGGCCGGGCCGCATGTCGACCGGATGTCCGGCGAGCTCGTCGAGCGGCCTTCCGCGAACCTCTCCGAGCGCGCCTATCAGGCGCTGCTGCCGGCCGAGGCGGGCCGCACGTGGCTCTATTTCAAGCTCTGGCCAAACGTCGCCATCGACATCTATCCCGACCAGGTCGATTTCATGCATTTCGTGCCGGTCGGCCCGACCGAAACGATGATCCGCGAGATCAGCTACGCCTTGCCCGGCGCCGGCCGCGCGCTGAAGGCGGCGCGCTACCTCAACTGGCGGATCAACCGCCGCGTCAATGACGAGGACACCGTTCTCATTCGGCGCGTCCAGCAGGGCATGGCCTCGTCGCTCTACGCGCCGGGGCCGCTCGGCCGCAGCGAGGTCTGCCTGAGGAGCTTCGCGAAGAAGCTCAGGCGGTTGATTCCTGAGACTCGGCTCGACGCGCCGCCGGCGCCGGGCTGGAGCGGTTTGCCCGGCGCATGAGCAGGTAGACCGGAAGCGCCACCGCGGTCATGCCGAGGCTCCACAGGCTCTCCTTCACGCCGGCGCCGTAAAAGGCCCAAAGGCAATAGGCGACGGCGGCAAGGCCGATCAGGACGAAGCCCGCCGATCCCTGCATCCGCCCCTTCGCCCTGAGCCACAAGGCGGCCAGCGTGCCGACCAGATAGAAGATGAGCGAGACCGACGTCGTCACCAGCACCATGAAGGTGAACAAGGTCGCGAGGCTCTGCGTGTAATTGGCGATCAGCAGCAAAGTCGCCAGCCCGCTGGAGATGATGTGGATCCGCCAGGGAATCTCCCATCGGTTGAAGCGGGCCAATGATTGCGGGAGCAGGCCTTCGCGGGCGAGCGCCAGAGGCATTTCCGCCTGCACCAGGATGATGCCGTTGAGGGCGCCGAGCGCGGCGATCGCGACGAAGGCTGCGACGACCGGACCCAGGGCCGGATGGACCAGGGTCGAGAAGAAGAGGGCGAAGGGCGATTGAGTCTGCGCGACCGCCTCATGCGGCAGCAGCAGCGACACGGCCGACGAGCAGAGCAGATAGATGAGGCCCGCGATCAACGTGCCCCACATGGTCGCGCGCGGCACGTTGCGTTCCGGATTCTCGACCCGGTCGCCGACGACCATCGCGCTTTCGAAGCTCAGCATGGCGAACAGCGCCAGCGTCGCCGCCGCCTGGATGCTCCCCGCCGCGATCGGGACCGACTCCTGCTGCACCGGCACCGCTCCGCCCCGCGCGAGGAACCAGCAAGCGACGAGGATCGCGCCGGCCAGCGGCAGCAGCTTCAGCACGGAGGTCAGCACCTGCACCTTGCCCGCCTCGCGCACGCCCAGGCAATTGACGAAGGTGAACAGCCACAGGATGGCGAGCGCCGCGGGGGCGGCGATTCCGGGGGCCGCGAGCCCCGGCCAGATGAACGCCAGATTCTGTACGACGGCGACGGCGAGCGTCGCATTCACGGTCCAGCAGGAGATCCAGTAGGACCAGGCGACGACGAAGCCCGTCCCGGGCCCGAAGGCCGCCGCCGGATAAGCATAAGGGCCGCAGCCGTCCGCCCGTCCCCGCGCCAGCCGGAGCAGAACGACGGCGAGGCAGAGCGTGCCGGCGATCGTCGCCAGCCAGCCGAAGACGCTGTTCCAGCCCATCGGCGCGAGATTGCGCGGCAGCTGGAAGATGCCGGTGCCGATCATGTTGCCGACGACGAGCGCGATGCACATCACGAACCCGAGCTTCCGCTTCGGGCTGATGCGCGTGTCGATGGGGGCCCCCGCCATCAGGCGGTGATGCCCTCATCGTCATGGATTGTAAAATGGTGCGGTCGAGATGCACGAAATCGCCATCCCGACTCTCTCGTCCCTTCTCATAGTGACCCTGTCTGGAAGCGCAGAAAGCGCCATTTGACCCAGGGCAAGGGGATCCGGCATCAAGGTTGATCATCCGCCGAAGCTGCGGGTTGAGGTCTCAACATCCGGCCCGTCCAAGCTCGGACGAGCCCAGCAAGACGCCATAAGCCAATTCCCAGTGAGACGGTTGAGACCAGGAGGATTGCGGCAAACAGAAAGATCCCGAGGAAGACGGTATCATCGAGTATCATGAACCGCTGGAAGACCTGGGACAGACTCCCACAGCCAGCAAATGGCTCCACAATCGCATGCGCGCCATGCCTGAATTCCAGGGCCCAGCCCGTACTCCCCACTAATGTCAGGCGGCCGGCTCCATGCGCGGTGCGCATTCCAGACACCGCCTGACCCAATGCCGCGAGAGGTTCTTGTGCCGCCATCGGTCTATCCTCCGCTTGAATTCAAAATCGCCGTTGCGTGGAAAATCGTCGGCGGTGATGATTTTCTTGCGCTCGCAGACCCGAATCTTTTTTTCCGTTCAGCGTCAGAAAATGTGGGCTGCGTACGATCTACCAGAAAAGAGCACGACCAACTCCAGCCAGGGCGACTTCGCCATGACGAATGCGAAAAGGGATGAGTGGGAATTCTACCGGCGGCTCACGGCACGCCTGCTCGCGCGAGCGAGGGCATTTCAGAATACAAAAGTCCGGCTCAATTGCGAGCCCGAGGATCTGGTGCAAGAAGTTGTCTCGCGCATCGCGGACTTTTTTCAGCAGCACACGGATGGGCCGGACTTATCGGTGTTTTATCGAGACGAGGAGTTCCGCGCGGGTGCGGAACGATGGTGCAAGGCGGTGCTGCGCAACGTTTATATCGATGAATGCCGACGCGCCCGCGCTCGCTGCGAAGACTACAGGATCGTGCCGAGGGCACGTTATCCAGACGAGCCTGGCTCGGATCCGTTAGACGCGATCGCCGATCCGTATCCGGGAGTGGACGAGAGGCTCTTCTGGGAGGATGTTCTGCAAAGGATCGCTACCCTGCCTGTCCCTCACGCCACAACCGTAGCGCAAGGTCTCAGGGCGATGGATGTAACCACCCGGGACGAAAAGTTCACGATGACGACCCTGTCCAAAATCACAGGGCTTTCCTACCGCCAGCTCCATCGCTTCGCGGCCGAAGTTCGCGACCGAGGGATTTTGGGGCTCTCCAACGAGAGGGATCTTGATGATGAGCAAGTTTGAAGATGAACCCGACAGCGAGGGGCCGACGAAGGTGTTCTTCGTTCCTGATGAGGAAGCTGAGGCACTCGCCGACGAAGTCATCGGCGAACTGTTTGATGAGGTCGCGGATGCGTTCGACAACGTCAGCGACGAAGATATCGTCCTTTATCTTCGTGCATCAGCGCACGTCCGGCCGGTTATGCGCTTTGGCAGACCGGCTTCCCGCAACACCCTCGCCGAATTGGATATGATCAAATTCCAAGAGGATAGGGATGATGACTGTTGGTAATCGCGGAAAAGATGATCGGAGCAGGGCGGTATCCGGAAGGACGCATTGCGATGGATGAGTAGCCTTGGCGAGCCTTGGCCTTTTTCGTTCCCATAGTGGAGCAAGGGGCTAGCTCTTAGAGCTGAAAATGGTGCGGTCGAGAAGACTCGAACTTCCACGGCCTTGCGGCCACAGCGACCTCAACGCTGCGCGTCTACCAGTTCCGCCACGACCGCACGTCATGCCCCCGGGCGATGCCGCCAGGGTCGGTAGGAGCGGCGCCTCTAGCAAAGCCGATGATGGGGCGCAATCCGCCTTTCCGCGATAGGGTCTGGCCTTTCGGGTTCAGTTCGAATCTCGTCATTCCAGCGCAAGCTGGAATCTCACTTCTTCATTGCGAAGGAAAAGAGATTCCAGCTTTCGCTGGAATGACGGGGGTTTGGAGCCAACCGCGCCGAGCCTAGTCGACGGGGGCGCCCTGGAACAAAGCGGTGAGCTCGCGGCGCTCCTGTTCGCTGAGCTCGGGCCGCCAGATGTCGAAGATCAGCACCACGCGGTCCTGCGCGCTGCCGTTCCAGGCTTCATGCTCGATCGAATCGTCGAAGACGAGGAGCTTGCCCTCCTCCCATTGCCGAACCTCGTTGCCGACGCGAAAGCCGCAATCGGGGGGGACGATCAGCGGCAAATGGCAGGTGAGCCGGGCATTGTGGACGCCGCTATGCGGGTTGATCCGAGCGCCCGGGCGCAGCAACGAGAACATCACCGTCGGCGAGGATTTCGGGATAAGCGGCAGCGGCGCCACCTGCACCGCCTCCCAGGTCGCGGGAAAGCGCCCGACTACCTCGTCGTCCACTTTCGAATTCTCGCAGAGGAAGAGCGTGCTCCAGTCCGCATTGTCCAGCAGCGGATTGTCGTCGAGGCGGGTCCGATTGGCCTCGGACTGGATATAGGGGCGGAAGCCCTGTCTGCCCACGGCCAGCGCCGCCTCGATCTCCGCGCGGATGGCGCGCCACGCCGCCTCGACGCCGGGAACCCAGTCGAACGCTTCGGTGTCGTAATACTGGATCTGCGGCAGGCCGGGGAAGTAGAAGACGGTCGGCTCCTGGAGGAAGATCTGCTTGTGGCCCGCGCTGATGTCGAGCGCCTGCTGGAAGCGGGCGCTGCGTCGGCCCTGCGGGAAGCCCAAAGCGGCCAGATTCTCCTCCCTCTTGGCGGTCAATTTCGCGCTGATCGCGGTCATCGCCGCCTCGGCGCGGCGGAGCTCGGCGAGCAGGTCGTCCGGGACCCTTTGGCCCTCGGCGCTGTGGAGCGCGCTTCGGTAATAATGCTGGGCGGACCGGTCGTCGCCCGCCTTCAGCCGGCAATCGGCCTTCATGATATGCGCGCGCACCGTGCGCGGCTCGATCTCGAGCGCCCGGTCCAGCGCGGCCTCCTCGGCGGCCGAATCGCCCAAAGCGCGGCAGGCGGTGGCGAGGAGCAGCCAGATCTGGATAGTGGCGCGCCCGCTCATCGTCACCTGCTCGAAGCGGCTGCGCGCCTGGGCCGCGCGTCCGCTACGGAGCGCCTCGACGCCTTCCCTGGCGATTCGTTCAACGTCCGCGCCTTGCATCGTGCCTCCGTGGACTGGGGGACAGTTACTTTTCCGCACCGCCTCGCCAATCCGGCGCGACCGTGCGGAAAAGTAACTGTCCCCTAGCCTCCCCTCAATACAGGAACATCGGCATGCCCTCGACCCGCATCAAGCGCGCGCGATAGGCCGCCTTGTCGTAGAGCGCGCTGACATCGACCGACTTGCGCCCCTTGAGCAACGTATCGATCGGAACATGGCTGTAATTGCCGTCGGAGAGCGTCACCATCCGCGCTTTCTCGCCGCGCTCGAGCAATTGCACGGCGAGGCCGCCAAAAGCGAAGCCGACCATCCGGTCCATCGCGTCGGGCTCCCCCGAGCGCATCAGATAAGCAAGCTCCTGGATGACGACGCCGTCGCCGAGCCGGCTGGTGATCGCCCGGCCGAGCCTTTGACCGACGCCGCCTTCCGCGCGCTCGCTCGCCGGCTTGGCGATGTCGCCGTCGCCGCCAGTCGCGTCCTCGCCGGCGATCCTCGACCCCTCGGAGATCACGCACATCGCATAATTGGCGGGATTGCTGGCCTTGTCCTCGGCAAGCAAGGGCAGCAGCACGTCGAGATCGGCCGGCACCTCGGCGATCACGGTGCGGTCGACCTGGGCGAGGAAGCCGGCGAGGAGAGCGGTCTCGCCGCTGCGCCGCCCGAACAATTCGACGACGCCGATCCGCTCGTGGCTCTCGACCGTGGTCCGAAGCGCGTTGATCGCCTCGACCGAGCGGCTGACCGCGGTCGAGAAACCGATGCAATAATCGGTGCCGTAAACGTCATTGTCCATCGTCTTGGGCACCGAGATCACGGCCATGCCCTGCGCGGCGAGATGGGCGGAGAAGCGCAAGGTCCCGTCGCCGCCGAGGGTGATCATGGCGCCGATGCCGAGCGCCTCCAGGACCTCCAGCACATGGCCGGTCCGGTCGCCTTCCTTCGCGGTCCTGGGGTCGCGCCGCGACGTGTGGAGGATGGTGCCGCCGGTCCGGTCGATGCCGCGCACGCCCTCGCGGGTGAGCGGCAGGCTGTGCGTCTTTATGCTGGTCGAATCGGCGGGGTCGATCGCCATCACCCCCTCCCAGCCGCGCCGGAAGCCCGTCACCTCCCAGCCGAGCGCGTCGGCCGACAGCACGACCGAGCGGATGCAGGCATTCAAGCCCGGCACGTCGCCTCCGCCCGTCAGTATTCCGATCCGCATGGGGACCGTCTATCGGCGGCGGCGATGGACGACAACCGGGCAGACTCGATGATGGAGGCCAGGCGCATCTTGCGCCTGGCCTGGCCGATCATGCTGACCAGCCTCAACTGGACGTTGATGCACCTGATCGACGTCGTCGTGGTCGGCCATTATGGCACGGCCGAGTTGGCGGCGCTGGCGGCGAGCCGGATCCTGACCTTCCTCGCCATCGTCATCGGCTTTGCCGGGCTGACCGGAGTGCTCGTCCACGCCGCGCGCGCCGACGGCGGCGGCCGGCTCGCCGAAACCGGCGACATCTTCCGCTCGGGCCTGGTCCTCGGCCTCGCCGTCGGCCTCAGCGTGACGGCGGCGCTGGCGACCTGGGCGTTCGACCTGCTCTCGCTGGCCGGGGTCGAGCCGGGTTTGCGCGCCCCGGGCGCCGCCGTCGTGCAGGCGATGGCGCTCGCTTTCCCGTTCCAGTTCGTGCTCGCGGCCTCTTCTTATTTCCTCGAGGGGATCAGCCGGCCGCGCCGGGTGATGGCGGTCAATCTCACCATGCTGCCGGTCAACGGCCTGCTCGCCTGGGCCTGGGTCGGCGGCCATTTCGGATTGCCGGCCCTGGGCGCGGTCGGTGCGGCTTATGCGACCGCGAGCGTGTCCGCGGCCGGCGCGCTGTTCATGCTGGTCCTGATCTGGCGGCTGCCGCGCTCGCGCGAGCGCGGCGTGCGCGATTGGTCGGCGGCGGCGCTCAAGCGCGCTCTGGCCGGTGTGCCGCGCCTCGCCGGCTTCGGGCTGATGCCGGCGATCGGCGCCGCGCTGGAGCTTGCCGGCTTCGCCTGGCTGATGGTGCTCTCGACCCAACTCGGCCTCGCCGCCGCCGCCGCTTTCCAGGCGATGCTGGCGGTCCACAATATCGCTTTCGCTTTGTCGATGGGTTTCGGCTCGGCGGCCGGCGTGCGCGTCGGCAACGCGATCGGCGCCGGCGAGCGCGATCAGGCCTGGCCGCGGGCGCTGATCGCCGCCGCGCTCGCCGGCCTGCTGCTTGGCGCCGTCTCGCTCCTGCTCGTCTTCTTCGCACCCTCCCTGGTCTGGCCGTTCTCGGACGATCCCGAGGTGCGCGCGCTCGCCGCAGCGATGCTGTCGGTGATGGGCGCGTTCCTGATGTTCGACGGCCTCCAATATGTGTTCGGGGCGGCTTTGCGCTCGCTCGGCGAGCAGGTCTGGGCGAGCCTCAACGGCATCATCGCCTTCTTCCTCGTCACCGGCGGTCTCGGCTGGCTGCTGGTCCGGAGCGGCTGGGGCGCGGCCGGCCTCGCTTATGCGGCCGGCATCGGCATGCTGGTCTGCGCCCTGCTGCAATTCAGCCGATTCGCCTGGGTGCTCAGGAGATCGGGCCGAAGCTCAAGGTGAGGTTGCGGCCGCCGCGGGGCACGCCGCGCTCGGCGCTGTCGAAACGAATGCGTCCGCGCGGGCCGATTTCGGGGGCCGGCGGCGCGATCTGCCAGGCATGGACGACCCGGTCCTGCGCGTCGCGCAGCTCGGCGCGGATCTGCGGGATGCGCTGGACCTCGTCGCTGCGGTTGACGATCTCGCCGCGCAAAGTGAGCATGTCCTGGCCGCTCTCGAGCCGGGTCGGCTCGACCTGGCCGCTGATGGTGAGCGCGCTGGCGTTGCGCACCGGCAGCCAGAAGCGCTGGGCGAAATCGGGCAGGCCGAAGACCTGGAGCGCCACCACGGCGCCGACCATCAGCAGGCCCGCGGCGAGCGCGACGATGGTCCAGAGCCGGGCACGGTTGCGCCGCGGCCGGTAAAAAGGCCGCTCGTCGGTCGCCTCCGGCTCAGGCGGAAGCCAGGAGGGCGGCGGCGCCGGCTCCTCGCGCGGCGGCGCCGGCGCCGGCGCTGCGGCGGCGGGCGCGGCCTCCGACGCGGCAGGCGCGGCGGTCTTGAGGTCGAGCGGCGGCGGATCCTGCACCCAGGAAAAGCGGCAGGCGGCGCAGCGCACCTTCCTGCCGGTGGGCCCGATCGCGCTGTCCGGCACGACGTAGCGGGTCTTGCAGGACGGGCAGGACAGGATCATCGGCGGCGCGCACTCCAACGAGGTGCCACGGACTCTAAGCACGCCGTGGACGGGCGATGCAAGCCGCGCTCTCTGGCAAAGGGGCGGCGAGACGCTTGAAGCCGACGCCGCCGCCATGCCATGGCGTCAGACGTGGATTCATGCCGGGGAGGCAGACACTGAGCGGGATGGGTTCGATCGTTCAGTTCGAAAATGTCGGGCTGCGCTACGGCACCGGCGCCGAGACGCTGTCCGATCTCGCTTTCTCGCTGAAGGAAGGCGGCTTCTACTTCCTGACCGGGCCGTCGGGCGCCGGCAAGACAAGCTTGCTCAAATTGCTCTATCTCGCGCTCCGGCCGAGCCGCGGCCTGATCCGGCTGTTCGGCGAGGACATCGTCACCATGCCGCGCGCGCGCCTGCCGGGCTTTCGCCGGCGGATCGGCGTCGTCTTTCAGGATTTCCGGCTGGTTCCGCATCTCTCCACCTTCGACAACGTCGCGCTGCCGCTTCGGGTTGCGGGCGTCGAGGACAGGGATCTGGAAACGCCGGTCCGCGAGATGCTCGCCTGGGTCGGGCTCGCCGACCGCGCCAGCGCCCGCCCGGCGACGCTTTCGGGCGGCGAGCAGCAGCGCGTCGCCATCGCCCGCGCGGTGATCGGCCGGCCCGAATTGCTCGTCGCCGACGAGCCCACGGGCAATGTCGATCCGGAAATGGCGCACCGGCTGCTCCATCTCTTCGACAGCCTGAACAAGCTCGGCACCACCGTCGTCGTCGCCACTCACGATCTCCACCTCCTCTCGCGCATCCAGCGCTCCGAGATGCTGCGGCTCGACCGCGGCCAGATCGCCGATCCGACCGGGGCGCTGCGCCATCCGCCGAAGCGGGCCGACACGTGAAGGGCCCGGCATGAAAGGCGGCGTCCGCAAATTCGGCCGGGCCGAGCGCGGCCTGCTTCCGGAGGGGCGGCTGTCGGGGCCGATGCCCTGGGTGATCGCGATCATGATGTTCCTGACCGTGCTCGCCGCCGCCGCCGGCATGGGCCTGGCCAGCGCCGCCTCCCGGCTCGACGACCAGATTGGCGGCCGCGTCACCATCCAGATCGTCGAGGCCAATCCCGCCCGGCGCCAGGCCCAGGCCGCCGCGGCCGCGCGCGCGATCGAAAATCTGCCCGGCGTGATCGCGGTCCGCCCGGTGCCGGAAGAGGAGATTCACCGGCTGCTCGAGCCCTGGCTTGGCACCGGCGGGCTCGAAAGCGACATCCCCGTCCCCGCCTTGATCGACGTCGATCTGACCCCCGAGGGCCATCAGGCGCTTGCCGCCTTGGAGCGCGCCGTCGCCGCCGCCGCGCCGGCCGCCCGGGTCGACGATAACGGCCAGTGGCTGGCGCCGCTGGCTTCGCTGATCGGCGCCCTGAAATGGCTCGCAGCGGGTCTCGTCCTGCTCATGGTCGCCGCCACCGCCGCCACCGTCGTGCTCGCCGCGCGGGCCGCGCTCGACATGCACCGCTCGACGATCGAGGTGCTCCACTTGATGGGCGCGACGGACGTCCAGGTCGCCCGCCTGTTCCAGCGGCGGATCGCGCTCGACGCCTTGTTCGGCGGCTTGGTCGGCTTCATCCTCGCCGCGCTCGTGCTGATCGGCATCGGCCAGAGGGTCCAGGCGCTCGGCTCCGAGCTGCTCGGCTCGGCCAGCGTGCCGGCGCCCGCCTGGGGGATATTGATCGGTCTGCCTTTGTTCGGCGTTCTGCTCGCCATGCTGGTCGCGCGCCTCACCATCCTCAGGGCCTTGGGGCGGATGCTGTGATCCGCTGGACCTTCCGCATCCTCGCGCTCGTCGCCGCGGCCTATGTCATCGGCTACGGCGCCTTCGCCTTGACGCTGCCCAGACCGGCCGGCGACGAGCGCACCGACGCTATCGTCGTGCTCACCGGCGGCCCCGGCCGGCTCGAGCGCGGCTTCGAGCGGATGGAGCGGGGGCTCGCCCAGACGATGCTGATCTCGGGCGTCCCGCGCACCGTGCGGCCGCAGGATTATGCCGCCGAATATCATGTCGATCCGGGCCTGTTCCCGGGCCGGATCGCGCTCGGCCAGGATTCGGTCGACACCCGCTCCAACGCCGAGGAGGTCGCGCGCTGGCTGGCGCGACGGCGCTACCGCTCGATCCGCCTCGTCACCAGCGACGTCCATATGCGCCGCGCCCGTTACGAGATCGGCCGCAGGGTCGGGTCCGGGATCAGCATCGTGACCGATGCCGTCGCCACCAGCCCCGATCTGCGCCAGAGCTTCGCGGAATATAACAAGCTGCTGCTCGGCTGGGCCGCCGGCCTGCTCGGCCTCTAGCATGGCTGCCCTGCGTTCGCTCCTCTTCGTCCTGGTCTTTTACGGCGGCACCGTGCCGGCGGTGCTGCTGTCCTTCCCGATCAGCCTGTTCGGCACGCGGGCGCTGCGGCGCTGGGCCTATGTCTGGGTGCGCTTCCACCGCTGGTGCGCGCGCGTCCTGCTCGGCATCCGTACGCGGGTCGAGGGCACGCCACCCGCCGGCGCCTGCCTGGTCCCGGTCAAGCACCAGTCGATGTTCGAGACGTTCGAGATCATCCTGATGCTCGACCAGCCGGCAATGGTGCTGAAGCGCGAGCTGATCGACATCCCGCTCTGGGGCTGGGTGGTCAATCGCTACGGCGTCATCCCGATCGACCGCAAGGGCGGCGCGGCGGCGCTGAGGCGGATGATGCGCGCCGCCGAGGCCGCCATCGCCGAGGGCCGTCCGATCGTGATCTTCCCGGAAGGGACGCGGGTGAAGCCGGGCGAGCGGCCGCCGGTCAAATCGGGCTTTGCCGGCCTCTATCGGGCGCTGAAGCTCCCCGTCGTGCCGGTCGCGGTGAACAGCGGCCGGCTGTGGCCGCGCGGCCGCTTCGTCAAGCGCGCCGGCATCGTCACCATGCGCTTCATGGCGCCGATCCCGCCCGGCCTGCCGAGGGCGGAGATCGAGACGGCGGTGAACGAGGCGATCAACGACCTGGAGCGGGACGATGGCGCCTGAGCTCGGCCTGATCGAGGGCTTTTTCGGCCGGCCGTGGTCCTGGGCCGACCGCGCCGAGGCGGTAAGGGTGCTTCGGCCGCACGGTTTCTCTTTCTATCTCTACGCGCCCAAGGCCGATGCTTACCTCCGCCGCCGCTGGAAGGAGCCGCATCCCGAGCCCGAGCTCGAGGCGCTCGCCCGGTTCCGCGACATCTGCCGCGCCGAGCATGTCCGCTTCGGCATCGGCCTCAGCCCGTTCGAGCTCCATCTCTACCCCGATCGCGGCTGGCGCGACGCGCTGGCCGCCAAGCTCGCCCGGCTCGCTTTGCTCAAGCCCGACGATCTCGCCATCCTCTTCGACGACATGCGCGGCGACGTCCCCGATCTCGCCGTCCGCCAGGCCGCCATCGTCCATCATGCGGCCGAGCGCAGCGGCGCCGCGCGGATCCTCGCCTGCCCCTCTTATTATTCGGACGATCCGATCCTCGACGTCGCCTTCGGCCAGCGCCCGCCTTTCTATCTGGAGCAGCTCGGCCGCCTGCTCGATCCGGCGATCCGCATCTTCTGGACCGGCGCCGAGGTCTGCGCCGGCGAATATTCGCCCGGCCACCTCGCCCGCGTCGCCGACCAGCTCGGCCGCAAGCCGATGCTGTGGGACAATTATCCGGTCAATGACGGCGCCCGCATGTCGCAGCACCTCCATCTGCGCGCCTTCACCGGCCGATCCGCCGCGATCGCGCCGCTCATCGCCGGCCATGGCATCAACCCCGCCTCGCAGCCCGTGCTCAGCCGCATCCCCGCTTTGACCCTCGCCGAAAGCTACGCGAAGGGCGATTCCTACGATTACGGCGCCGCCTTCGAGCGCGCCGCGCGCGCCATATTGGGCGAGGATCTCGCCGCCCGGATCGCGAGGGACCTGCTCACGCTCCAGGATCGCGGTCTCGACCGGCTTGGCGAGCGCCGCGCCGCCTTGCGCGCCCGCTATGCCGCCTTCGATCACCCGGCGGCGCGGGAAATCTGTTGCTGGCTGGACGGTTACTGGAACGTCACCGACGAACTGGTGCAAACGCAATAATTACGGATTCCCAACAATTAGGATGGCTAATTGCCGGTTAACCATGTCAGCTTGCGGCCATGCGGATGGGTCCAGGCGAGCAATAGATCGTCGCCGGGCCAGGTCCGCAGCCTGAGCGAATAAATGTCCGCGTCCGGCTCCTTCTCGAAGCGCAGCCAGGCGAGCGGCGCGCCCGCATGAGCCGCCGATCCGGCCGCCTCGATATGCCGCGCGATCCGCGCCTGCGCGGCCGGGCCGAAATATTGGAAGGCGACCGAGTGCATCGCCACCCGAGTCACTCCGGGCTCGGGCGCGAGCGCGAGACTGGCGTGGATCCAGTCGGCGGCGTCGGCCTGGTCGACCCGCGGCGGATGATCGGCGGCGATGGCGAGCGCCGCTTCGAGCATGGCGAGGCGCTCGGGCTGGTCGGGCCAGATATAAGCCGGGAGCCGCGCCGCATCTTGCGGCAGGCGGGCCGGCTTGAGGTCGGCGCCGGCGCGGCCGGCGATTGTCACCGTCGCGGCGGGCGGCGGCGGACCCTGCCATTCGGGCTTCAGCAGGATCCTCGACCCGCCATCGCCCACCGCCAACCCGCCGAGATCGTAACGATAAAAATCGAGCAGCAGGTTGAGGCCCGCGCTCGCGCCGAGCTCGTAAAGCCGGAGCGGCAGGCCGAAGCGGGCCGCCACGACGAGCAGCCCGCTCATCAGCACCGCCGAACGCCCGACCTCGTTGGTCTGCGGGGCGGAGTCGAGCCAGGACTCCAGCCTCTTATCGTCGAGCAGCGGCGCGACCTTCGCCCACAGCGCCGCTTCGCTTGGCAGCGGCGCGGGCGGATAAAGCGGCGCCAGGCCCGGCGCCCGGCCTTCGCGGACCATGAAATGCAGCCCGGCGCAGAGTCTCAGCGCCAGCGCATCGGCCAAAGCGCGCGGATCGCCCGGCCAGTCCAGCGCGCGCCGCCCGACCGCGCTGCGCCGGTCGAGCCTTGGGCCCAGGGTTTCGCAGAGGCGCGCGGTGAAAAGCGAGCCGAGCCGGCCGCACCAAAAGGCCTGCTCCAAGAACGAAGCCCGGACCTTGTCTTCCGTCGCCATGTCAGGCCCTTAGCGTCGCGCCCAGCTTCGCCGCGGCGGCCGTGATCCGCTCGGAGATCGCTTTCAGCGCCTCGTCGGTGAAGCTCTTCTCGCTCGGCTGCAGCAGAACCTCGATCGCCAGCGACACCTGCCCCTCGGGCACGCCGGCGCCGGTGAACCGGTCGAACAGGCTCGCGCCCGCGATCCTCTCCTTGTCGGCGCCCCTGACCGCGCGCAGCAGCCGATCGGCATCGAGGTCGGCCGGCACCAGGAAGGCGAAGTCGCGCCTCACCGCCTGCAGCGGCGGCGGCGCATAAGCGCTGCGCCTGTGCCCGGCGGCGCCGCGCTTGGCCGGGATGGCGTCGAGGAAGATCTCGGCGGCCATCACCGGCCCCGAAAGGTCGAACGTCCTGGCGATGCGCGGGTGGAGCGCGCCGAACTCGGCCAGCACCGTCTTGGGGCCGAGGCAAAGCCGCCCGGACTGGCCGGGATGATAGACGCCCGACGCCTCGCCGAGCACCTGGAGGCTGTCGACCGGCGCGCCGGCGGCGGCGAGGATCGCCAGGGCCTCGGCCTTGGCGTCGAACGCGTCGAAATCGCCGCCTTCGCCGCGCCAGTGACGCGGCCCGCGCGGCCCCGCCAGGACCAGGCCCAAAGTCGGCCGCTCGCTCTCCGCCAGATAACGCCGCCCGATCTCGAACAGAGCGATGCTGTCGGCCCCGCGCGCGGCGTTGCGCGCGGCGGCGCCGAGCAGGCCGGGAAGAAGCGAGGGCCGCATCGCCTTCATCTCCTCGCTGATCGGATTGGCGAGGATCCAGGCCGAGCCGCCGAATGCCGCGGCCTCGCTTTCCGGGATGAAGCTCCAGGTCACCGCCTCGTTGAGGCCACGCGCCGCCGCGATGCGCCGCGCCTTGCGCTCGATCAGCTGGTCGGCGGTCGCGGTCGGCCTCGCCACGCCCGGTGCGCGCGGCAAAGGCGTCGAGGGGACTTGGTCCATCCCCTCGATGCGGACGACCTCCTCGACCAGATCGGCGGCGCCGTCCACGTCGCGACGCCATGACGGCACGGCGACGCGCCAGATTTCGTCGCGCGTCACGGTGAAGCCGAGCCGCTGCAATATCGCCGCCTGCCGGTCCTCGGGCACGGCGATGCCCGCAAGCCGCGCGCAGCGGCCCGGATCATAGTCGATGACCTTGTCGGGCGCCGGCGGCGTCCCGGCGCGCACGATCTGCGACGGCTCGCCCCCGGCCAGCGCGACCGCCATCGCCGTCGCCAGCTCCAGCCCCGGCCCGACGAAGGCGGGATCGACGCCGCGCTCGAAGCGGCTGCGCGCGTCGGAGACGAGGCCGAGCTTCTGTCCGGTGAGCGCGATATGCTCGGGCGTGAAAAAAGCGCATTCGATGAGGATGTCGGTGGTCGCCTCGGTGACTGCGCTCTGCTCGCCGCCCATGATGCCGCCGATATCGTGGACCTCTACATCGTCGGCGATCACCGTCATCGACGGGTCGAGCCGGTAGGTCTTGCCGTTGAGCGCGACCACCACCTCGCCGTCTTGCGCCCGCCGCGCGCTGATTGCGCCTTCCAGCCTGGCGAGATCGTAGACGTGCAAGGGCCGCCCATAGCCCAGCATGATATAATTGGTGATGTCGACGAGCGCGCTGATCGGGCGCTGGCCGACCGCCTTCAGCCGGCGCTGCAGCCAGTCGGGCGACGGGCCGTTGCGGACGCCCCGGATCACCCGCCCGTAGAAAGCCGGGCAGCCCTCGGGATCGTCGGTGCGGATCTCGATCGGGCAGGGATAAGTGCCCGGGATCGCTTCCACGTCGACGGGCTTCAGGGTTCCCAGCCCCGCCGCCGCTAGGTCGCGGGCGACGCCGTGCACGCCCATCGCGTCCTGCCGGTTGGGGGTGACGGCGACGTCGATCACCGGATCGTCCAGCCCCGCCCAGCTGGCGTAATTCGCCCCCACCGGCGCGTCTTCGGCCAGCTCGATGATCCCCTCATGCGCCTCGCCGAGCTGGAGCTCCCGGACCGAGCACATCATGCCGCGGCTCTCGACGCCCCGGATCGCCGCCACCTTCAGCGTGAGGTCGCTGCCGGGGATATAGGCGCCGGGCGCCCCGAACACGCCCTTCAGCCCCTTGCGCGCATTGGGCGCGCCGCAGACGACCTGGATCGGTTCGCCGCCATTATGATCGGGCCCGGCATCGACGGTCAGCACCTGGAGTTTGTCCGCCTGCGGGTGCGGCGCCGCGCTCAGCACCTCGGCGACGACGAAGGGCTTGAGCGCTTCGGCGGCATTCTCGACGCCCTCGACCTCGAGCCCGATCCGGGTCAGCGTCTCGACGATCGTCTCGAGATCCGCCTCCGTCTCGAGATGCTCCTTGAGCCACGAGAGGGTGAACTTCATCGCCGCGCCTCCCAAGCTGTTCCCCGGCGAAGGCCGTGGCCCAGCGGCGCTGGCCGGGGAGACTGGACCCCGGCCTTCGCCGGGGTACGGGAACGCGCGAACCTCATACGCCGACGCCCCCGCTCAGCGTCGGCACGTCGAGCGCTCGGAAACCGTAATGGCGCAGCCATCTGAGATCGCCGTCGAAGAAGGCGCGCAAATCGTCCATGCCATATTTGAGCATCGCCAGCCGGTCGATGCCGCAGCCGAAGGCGAAGCCCTGCCAGATGTCGGGATCGAGCCCGCAATTGGCGATCACTTTGGGGTGGACCATGCCCGAGCCGAGCAATTCCATCCAATGCTCGCTGCCGCCGAGCACGCGCCGGCCCTGCTCCATGTGGAAGCCGACATCGATCTCGGCCGAAGGCTCGGTGAAGGGGAAGTAAGAGGGCCGCATCCTCAGCACGATGTCGTCGCGCTCGAAAAAGGCCCTGAGGAAGGTCTCCAGAGTCCATTTGAGATGGCCCAATGTGATGCCGCGGTCGATCACCAGCCCCTCGACCTGGTGGAACATCGGCGTATGGGTCGCATCCGACTCCCAGCGGTAGGTGCGGCCCGGCGCGATGATGTAGATGGGCGGCTCCTGGCTCTGCATCGTGCGGATCTGCACCGGCGAGGTATGCGTCCGAAGCAGCATCGGATGGCCGTCGGCATCCTTGCGGTCGAAATAGAAGGTGTCGTGCATCGCCCGGGCCGGATGGGTTTCGGGGATGTTGAGCGCGGTGAAATTGCGCCAGTCGTCCTCGATCTCGGGGCCGGTCGCCACCGCAAAGCCGAGATCGGCGAAAATCTCGGCGAGCTCGTCCATCACCTGGCTGACCGGATGGACGCTGCCCTCCCTAAGCGGCGCGACGGGCAGAGTCATGTCGAGCCCCTCGCTCGCCAGCCGCCGGTCGAGCGCCTCTTCCTCGAGCGCCGCCTTGCGCGCCGCGACAGCCCCGGTCACGGCCTCGCGCAGGCCGTGGATGCGCGGCCCCTCGCTCTGCCTTTCCTCCGGCGACATCCCGCCCAGCGTCTTGAGCAGCGAGGTTATTGCGCCCTGCTTGCCCAGAGCGGCGACTCGCACCGCCTCCAGCGCCGGCAGGTCCGCCGCCGCGCCGATCCGGCCGAGCCAGTCCGCTTTCGCCTGTTCGAGGTCGCTGCCCATCGCCCGCCCCTAAAGGAGAAAGGCGGCGGATGAAAACCCCTTGCGCTTGCGGTAGAAGGGGGTGGGACAAGACGGGAGGCATTGATGAAAGCATGGCGCACGCTCTCGATCCTGGCGCTGGCCTTGCCCTTGGCCGCCGCCGCCGCGCCGGAGCGGCCCGGCGCGCCCGCCGTCCGCCAGGCACAGGGCGATTGTCCGCCGCAGTCAGGCGAGAGCGACGGCGTGCCGCGTTTCGCCGATTATCCCGCCCAGCGCCGGGTGCGGACGTGGGCGGCGCCGGTGCTCGCCTCGCGCGAGGCCCGGCTCTATCGCAGCACTTTGGGCGCCGAGGTCGCCAACGGCCCCAATTTCGCCGGCGATTACACGCTCGCCGCCTGGGGCTGCGGCAACAGCTGCACCGCCGCCGCGATCGTCGCGGCGCAGAGCGGCCGCGTCTTCTTCCCAGCCCAGCTGCGCAGGATCGGCACCGATCATATCGGCACTTGGGACGGCGGCCGGGCGCTACGCTATCGCGGCCTGCGCTTCTGCCGCGACAGCCGGCTGCTCGCCGTGGTCGGCCGGCGCGGCGACAGCGACGGCGCCGCTTATTTCGAGTGGACGGGCACGGCCTTGCGCGAAGTTTCCGTGACGCCGGGCGCGTCCCACCACCGATGAGCAGCACCGCCGCATGGCCCGTGCTCTCGGCGGCCCGCGACCGGCCGACCATCGTCGCGCTGCACCTTTTCTCGCAGGTGGTCGGCAAGGTGCCGACGGCCCTCCTGCCCTGGCGCAACCATGGCTGGCATCTCACCCTCCACGTCACCCCGCGCGGCCTTGTCACCGAGCCGATATACGCGCCGGCCGGGGCGTTCGCGCTGGCGCTCGACCTGGTCGGCAATGAAGTCGTCCTCGAGAGCGCGGCGGGGCGGCGCACGCTGCCGCTTGGGCCGATGGCGGTCGCCGATTTCCACCGTGACGTCATGGCGATGCTCGCCGCGGCCGGCCACGCCATCCGCATTCACGACGCGCCCAACGAGATCGATCCCGCCATCCCCTTTGCCGAGGATCGGGAGATGCGCGTCTACGATCCGGACAGCGCCGGGCGCCTCCATCGGGCCTTGCTGGCGGCCGACCGCGTCTTCCGCCTGTTCCGCTCGGGCTTCCTCGGCAAGGCGAGCCCGGTCCATTTCTTCTGGGGCAGCTTCGATCTCGCGGTCACCCGCTTTTCGGGGCGGACGGCGCCGCTCCACCCGGGCGGCATCCCCAATCTGCCCGACGCGGTCACCCGCGAAGCCTATAGCCACGAAGTCTCCAGCGCCGGCTTCTGGCCCGGCGGCGCCGGCGGCGATGGCGGTCCGTTCTTCTATTCCTACGCTTATCCGACGCCCGGCGGCTTCGCGGACGCGCCGGTGGTGCCGTCCCCCGCCCGCTTCGACGCAACGCTCGGCGAGTTCGTCCTCGATTACGAAGCGGTCCGCGCCGCGCCCGACCCGGACGGCGCCCTGCTCGCCTTCCTCGAATCGACCTACGCCCCCGCCGTGGACCTCGGCGGCTGGGACCGGGCCGCGCTCGAATGCGCTTTCGGCCAGGCCGGCGTGCCGCGCCCGGTCGGCGAGGACGGCCGATGAGCGTCGCCTTCCGCCGCGACAGCGACGAGGAGCATAAGGAGCCCCGCTTCGAGCGGCCGATCCCGGTCGGCCCCAATCTCGTCACCGCCGCCGGCCTCGCGCAGGCCGAGGCTCGGGTCGCCGCGCTCATCGCCGAGGTCGAGGCCGAGCGGGACGAGGCCCGCCTCGCCGAGGCGCAGCGCGCTTTGCGCTACTGGCGCACGCGCCTCGCCACCGCCGAGCTCGCGCCGCCGCCGCCCGAGGGCGAAGCCGGCTTCGGCAGCCGTGTCACCTTCCGCCTGAACGGCCGGGAACGGACCATCGACATCATCGGCGACGACGAGGCCGATCCCGCTGCCGGCCGCATCGCCTTCTCCGCCCCCCTCGCCCGCGCCCTGATCGGCGCCGGCCCCGGCGATTTTTCGGACTTCGCCGGCAAGCCGGACGCGATCGAGATCGTGGTGGTCGGGGCGATCGACAGCTGACGTCGCGCCCCCCCCCCCGCCTCGTGCTATTGCTGAAGCAAGCCCCAGATGCGCGACGACGGGGCCGCGGTCGCGATCACCATGGCAGGGGCAAGCCGTCCAATATCCAGCGCGTGGCGATCGGTGCCCATCACGACTTCGCCAGGAACGTGGTGAACCGGGCGGTCGGCGAATGCCAATTGGCCGTCAGCCCCGCGCGGGGTCACCGCCGGCCGCTGCTTTGAATTGATTGCACATGTCGACCAGCTCCGCGACAATTGCGTCGGTGCTGATGTTGGCGGTGTTGAGAGCGAGGCGGCCGGCCAGCGACGGAGCATATTTCGCGACATCGTCCTGTGTCAGCCGATGCCAAATCGGGAGCAGTCGACCCTGTTGCGACAGGTCTTTCTGGATCAACCCATCCAATTCGTAATTAGGCCAGGGTCGTGTGAAAAAGTTCGGTGAGAGAACGACCACTCCGAAATATGAACCTGCCAAGCCGGAGTCGATCTTTTGGCGTATGGGGTCGCCCCAACGTATCGCAAAATCATCGTACCACACTTTCAGCCCGGCGGCGCGCGCCTTCTCCACCAATCCGTCGACAAAATCCGCCTTGTCCTTCTGTGCGTGCGAAACGAAAACGTCGTAAATCTCCTTCTCCCCCGCGGCGACGGTCGGCGTGAAAGGCGCGGTGGCGGCCACCTGCGCCCTGATCTGGCTTTCCAGCTCGTTGACGCGCCACTCATAGTCGCGTTGCCGTCGAGCGTCCGCCGCCGCCGCCGCCTTGCGGGCCTTCTCGTCCTCCTTGCGGCGCTTGTCGTCGGCAGCGGCCGCAGTCCTGCGCTCGGCTTCTTCGGCTTTGCTGATCCGTTCCTGCAGCCTCGCGACTTCCCCGCTCTTTCTCGCGATTTCGTTGGAGTGTCGGGAGCGGCGGGCCTGAGCGTCTTCAATATTCTTCGATTCCCGGAGCGCATTGTTGGCGTACATCGATCGTAGGCCAGGGCTCGATGCTCTGCGCGCCTGATCGTTCGCTGCATTCATCTTCTTGTTCGAATCAGCTTCCTTCTTGACCTCCGAGGCGTCTTTGCCCCGCAGATCGGCAATTTCCCTGGTCAGTCGATTGACGGTGCTGCGGTCGGAGCTGATCGACATGACAGGATCTTTCCCAGTTTGACGGCTGCTTAGAAGATTAGGAGCGCCCTTATACCACGGCACCGTTCCTGTCATGTTCCAGCTTGCGGACGATGGCAGGCGCGCGCGCGCCGGAGCATCGCGCCCTAGCCGCCCAGAAACGGAAAGGGAGAGATCGTCTTCCTGGTCTCATCCACGGTCAGCGTCCGCCCCGCCGGCGCGGCCGCGCGCTGGGGGCAACGGACGCGCGGGCAGATCGCGCAGGCCGGGCCGATGGGCGTGATCTGGGGCTGGGCCAGATCCAGGCCGTCGGCATAAGCGATGCGCCCAGCATGCTTGACGTCGCAGCCGAGGCCGATGGCGAGCTGGCTGTCCTCGCGCGGGTCGAGCCGGACCGAGCGCGGCGCGGTGCGGCCGATGGTGAAGAAGCGCTGGCCGTCGGGCGTCTCGACGATCTGGGTGACGACGCGCCCCGGCGTCTGGAATGCCGAATGCAGATTCCAGCGCGGGCAGGTCCCGCCGAAGCGCGAGAAAGGGAAGGCCTCGCCGGCGAAGCGCTTGGAGATGTTGCCGGCGGCGTCCACGCGCAGCATGAAGAAGGGGATGCCGCGCGCATTGTTGCGATTGAGCGTGGTCAGCCGGTGGGCAACCTGCTCGACGCTGGCGCCGAACAGGGCGCAGAGCCGGTCGACGTCGTAGCGGTGCCGCTCCGCCGCTTCGAGGAAGGGCGCGTAGGGCATCATGATCGCGCCGGCGGCATAATTGGCGAGGCTCATGTGGAGCAGCCGCCGGGTCGGCGCGTCGGGCGGCGCCGCGGCCGCGACCATCTTCTCGAGCAGCGGCCGGAACTCGATCAAGGCGAGCTGATAGGCGAGGCCGAAGGTGCGGCTTTCGGGCCTGAGCAGGGCCGAGAGCATCAGCCTTTTTCGGTGCAGATCGTAATGCTGGCTGGCGCCGTCCAGCATTTCCGGGGGCATGATCCGGGCCTCGATCCCGAACCCCTCCTTGAGCCGCCGCCTGAGCGGCTCGTCGATGCCGAGCGGGTCGGCCAATGCCCCCGCTTGGGTCTCGGCCGCCTCCTCGAGATAGGCGAAATGGTTGCGCTCGGCCTGGATATGGTCGCGCACCCAGCTTTGCGGCGGGATTGCCGGGCCTTCCTCCTCGGTCGCGGGCTGGCGGCGCAGCTCGACCAAAGCGGCATAGAGGCGGGAGACCGCATCCGCGAAAGCGGGCGCGTTGTCCGCGACCTCGACCAGCTCGTAGCGCGGCACGGCGAGCGCGCCGAACATCGGATCGGCGACGATCTCGGCGAGCTGGGCGGCGCCGGTGCCTTCGCCGCCCTCCGCCGCGAAGCTCCTGAGGTCGATGTCGAACGTCTCGGCGAGCCGGAGCAGCACCTGCGCCGTCACCGGCCGCTGGTTGCGCTCGAGATGGTTGAGATAGGAGGGCGAGACGCCGATCTCGCCGGCCATCGCGCTCTGGTTCAGCCCGAGCTCACGCCTCAGCCTCCTGAGCCGCCGCCCGAGATACAGCTTCCGCTCCGCAGTCATTCGGTCATATTGTCAAATATTCACAAAAGTCGCAAGTCGTCTCGCGACAAGGCGACCCTTTTCGGACTGCCCGAACCCCGGCTTCGATGCTTCTACGGGGGATAGCTTGCATAATTCCGAGGCTCTCATGACCGATTTCGCCGCCATCGTTTCGACCCTGCCCGGCCGCTTCGACGGCATCGCCCGACCCTATACGGTCGCCGAGGTCGAGCGGCTGCGCGGCTCGGTCCGGGTCGAGCACAGCCTCGCCCGCCGGGGCGCCGAGCGGCTCTGGCATCTCCTCCACAGCGAGGATTATGTGAACGCGCTCGGCGCCGTCACCGGCAACCAGGCGATGCAGATGGTCCGCGCCGGATTGAAGGCCATCTACCTCTCCGGCTGGCAGGTCGCCGCCGACGCCAACACCGCCGGCGCCATGTATCCCGATCAGTCGCTCTACCCCGCCAATGCCGGGCCCGAGCTCTGCCGCCGCATCAACCGCACCCTCCAGCGCGCCGACCAGATCGAGCATATGGAAGGGGGCGCCAAAAGGGACTGGCTGGCGCCGATCCTCGCCGACGCCGAGGCCGGCTTTGGCGGGCCGCTCAACTGCTTCGAGATCATGAAGGCCTATATCGAGGCGGGCGCCGCCGGCGTCCATTTCGAAGACCAGCTCGCGGCCGAGAAGAAGTGCGGCCATCTCGGCGGCAAGGTGCTGATCCCCACTTTGGCCCACATCCGCAATCTCGACGCCGCCCGGCTCGCCGCCGACGTCTGCGGCGTGCCGACTCTGCTCGTCGCCCGCACCGACGCCGAGAGCGCGAAGCTGATCACCTCCGACGTCGACGAGCGCGACCGTGAGTTCCTCACGGGCGAGCGCACCGGCGAAGGCTTCTTCCGCCTGAAGGACGGTACCGGCCTCGCCCATTGCATCAAGCGCGGCCTCGCCTTCGCCGAACATGCCGATCTCATCTGGTGGGAGACCAGCCATCCCGATCTCGGCGAGGCGCGCGCCTTCGCCGAGGCGATCCAGCGCCGCCACCCCGGCAAGCTCATGGCCTATAATTGCTCGCCGAGCTTCAACTGGGCGGCCAAGCTCGACGCTGCGACGATCGCCCGCTTCCAGCGCGAATTGGGCGCGATGGGCTACAAGTTCCAGTTCGTCACTTTGGCCGGCTTCCACAGCCTCAACCACGGCATGTTCGAGCTGGCCTCGGGCTATCGGACGCGCGGCATGGCCGCTTATTCCGAGCTCCAGCAGGCCGAGTTCGCCAGCGAGGCGGCCGGCTATTCCGCCACCCGCCACCAGCGCGAGGTCGGCACCGGCTATTTCGATCTGGTCGCGCAGACCCTGGCCGGCGGCCTCTCCTCGACTGCGGCGCTCGCCGAATCGACCGAAGCCGCCCAGTTTACCGCCAAGGCCGCTTGAGGAGAAGAATCATGACCATGCGTTACTGGATCGTCGGCGGCGATTATGAGGATCCCGACTTCCGCGCCCTCGTCCCGGGCACCGAGAAGATGGTCGGCCCGTTCGAGGACGAGCGCAAGGCGCGCAACGAATGGATCCGCCTGACCTATTGCCCCAGCGGCGGCGCCACCACCCGTTACTCGATCGCGACGGAAAGCGTGCACTGACCTGAGCCGCGCTGTCGGAGCGGGCTGGAACGAGAGCGCCAAGTCAGCACCCACTCGTCATGCCGGGCCCGACCCGGCATCCACCTTCTATTTCGAGCTGGCCCGGAAGAAGGTGGACCCCGGGTCAAGCCCGGGGTGACGATCCGGCAAAGAAAAAGGCGCGGAGAATCTCCCCTCCGCGCCTTCCTCTGATTCGCTGCTTGCGGCTCAGGCTTGCGCGGGCAAGGCCGCCTTCGCCTGGGCGACGATCGCGGTGAACGCCGCGCCTTCGTGCATCGCGATGTCGGCCAGGACCTTGCGGTCGAGATCGACGCCGGCGAGCTTGAGGCCGTGCATGAACTGGCCGTAGGTGAGCCCTTCGACGCGGACCGCGGCGTTGATGCGCTGGATCCAGAGCGCCCGGAACGAGCGCTTCTTCACCTTGCGGTCGCGATAGGCATATTGGCCGGCCTTCTCGACGGCCTGGCGGGCGATCCGGATCGTGTTCTTGCGGCGGCCGTAATAGCCCTTCGCCTGATCGAGGAGGCGCTTGTGCTTGGTGCGGGTGGTTACACCCCGTTTGACGCGTGCCATGCTTCCATCCCTCCTAGTTCAGGCCGTAAGGCGCCCAGAGCTTCACCCGGCCGGTGTCGGCCTTGGCGAGAACTTCGGTGCCGCGGTTCTGGCGGATGTACTTGGCATTGTGGCTGATCAGGCGGTGGCGCTTGCCGGCGACGCCGTGCTTCACCTTGCCGGTGGCGGTGAGCTTGAAGCGCTTCTTCACCCCGCTCTTGGTCTTCAATTTGGGCATTTTCGTCTCCTTGCCACCATGAGGCGGACGTTTGGGAACAGCCACGGCAGCCCTTTCGGCCGGGCGGTTCGATTCTTCCAAAGCTGGAAAGAGTGGCGCGTCTACCGGCACGGGCCGTGAAAATCAAGCCGAGCCCGGCTAAAGCGGGCCAGGGGAGACTCGCCATGACCGTGAAGCCCGCCATCATCCCCTGCCTGCGCTACGTGGATGCGCCGGCAGCGATCGACTTCCTCTGCACCGCCTTCGGCTTCGAACGCCACGCCGTCTATGCGGACGACAAGGACCCGAGCATCATCCACCATGCCCAGCTGGTCGATCGCGGCTGCATGATCATGGTCTCGAGCCTGCGCGAATCGGAATGGGCCGACAAGGCCGGCTGGAAGACGGTGGCCGAGGCCGGCGGCAACACTCAGGCGCCCTATGTGGTGATCGACGATGTCGACGGCCATCATGCCCGCGCCAGGGCGGCCGGCGCCGAGATCGTCAGCGCGCCCGAAGACCAGGATTATGGCGGCAGCGTCTATTCCGCGCGCGACCCGGAAGGCAATCTGTGGAGCTTCGGCAGCTACGACCCCTGGGCGGACGCCAAGAGCTAGTCGAACAGGCTGGAGACCGAGGACTCGTCCGCGATCCGCCGGATCGCCTCGGCGAGCAAAGGCGCGATGGTGAGCAGGCGGATCTTGGAGCTCGCCTTGGCGGCCTCGTAGGCGGCGATCGAGTCGGTGATGACGAGCTCGGAGAGGACCGAGGAATCGACCCGCGCCGCCGCCGCGCCGGAGAGCACGCCGTGGGTGCAATAAGCGACGACGTCCTCAGCCCCCGCTTCCTTGAGCGCGGCCGCGGCGTTGCACAGGGTGCCGGCCGAATCGACGATGTCGTCGATGAGGACGCAAAAGCGCCCGGAAACGTCGCCGATGATGTTCATCACCTCCGATTCGCCCGGCTTCTCGCGGCGCTTGTCGACGATGGCGAGCGGGGCGTTGTCGAGTCGCTTGGCGAGGGCGCGGGTGCGCACGACGCCGCCGACGTCGGGCGAGACCATGGTGATGGCGCGGCCCGAAAAGCGCGCCTTGATGTCCTCCGACATGACCGGCGCGGCGTAGAGATTGTCGGTCGGGATGTCGAAGAAGCCCTGGATCTGGCCGGCATGGAGGTCGATCGAAAGGACTCGGTTGGCGCCGGCGACGGTGATCAGGTTGGCGACCAATTTGGCCGAGATCGGAGTCCGGGGCCCGGGCTTGCGGTCCTGCCGGGCATAGCCGAAATAGGGGACGACGGCGGTGATCCGCTTGGCCGAAGCGCGCCTCAGCGCGTCGATGCAGATCAGCAGCTCCATCAGATGGTCGTTGGCCGGATAAGCGGTCGACTGGACCACGAACACGTCCTCGCCGCGGACATTCTCGTTGATCTCGACGAAGATCTCCTCGTCGGCGAAGCGCCGCACGCTCGCCTCGGTGATCGGCATTTCGAGATATTGGGCGATCGCCTGCACCAGCGGCACATTCGAATTGCCGGTCATCAGCTTCATGGCGCCTCCTTTAGGGGCAAGGCCGATGAAGGCAAGGGCGTTGCCGGGCCGCCCGGCTCTGCCTAGAGCCGCACCATGAACGTGGTCACCCGCTTCGCCCCATCGCCGACCGGCCGGCTTCATGTCGGCAATATCCGCGCGGCGCTGCACAATTGGCTGTGGGCGCGCAGGAACGGAGGCCGCTTCATCCTCAGGCTCGACGACACCGACAAGGAGCGCAGCAGCGAGGAATACGCCGAAGCGATCCGCACGGACCTCGCCTGGCTCGGCCTCGAGCCTGACGCGCATTATCGCCAGTCCGACCGGTTCGGCCTCTACGAGGCGGCGCTCGAGCGGCTGGCCGCGGCGGGGCGGGCTTATCCGGCTTACGAGACCGCCCAGGAGCTCGAGCTCAAGCGCAAGATCCAGCTCGGCCGCGGCAAGCCGCCGGTCTACGACCGCGCCGCGCTGGCGCTGACCGATGCCGAGCGGGCCGGGCTTGAGGCGGACGGGCGGCGGCCGCACTGGCGCTTCAAGCTCGATCATGACGCGCCGATCACGTGGGAGGATCTCATCCGCGGGCCCCAGCATCTCGATCCCAGGCTGCTCAGCGACCCGGTGATCCGCCGCGAGGACGGCTCCTGGCTCTACATGCTGCCGAGCGTGGTCGACGACGTGGAGATGGGCGTGACGCACGTCGTGCGCGGCGAGGATCATGTCACCAATACCGGGCTGCAGCTGCAGATGTTCGAGGCCCTCGGCGGGCCGCCGCCGGCCTTTGCGCATGAGGCTTTGCTGACTGGGGCCGAGGGCAAGCTCGCCAAAAGGCTGGGCTCGACCGGCGTCGAGGCGATGCGCGAGGCGGGGATCGAGCCCGCCGCTCTGGTCGCCAAGCTGGCGCGGATCGGCACCAGCCTCGCCGTCGAGCCCTTCGCCGATCCGGCGCCGCTGATCGAGAGCTTCGACTTCGCGGCGTTCGGCCGGGCGCCGGCGCGCTTCGACATGGACGAGCTCGCTGCATTGAACGCCCGCATCGTCCACCAGCTCGATTTCGGCGCCGTCGCCGAGCGCCTGCCCGCGGGCATGGCCGAGGCCGACTGGGCGGCGATCCGGCCCAATCTCAGGACTGTCGCCGAGGCCGCCGACTGGTGGGACATCCTCCACGGCCATGTCGAGCAGCGCGCGGCGCCGGAGGATCGCGATTTTCTCGCCGCCGCGGCGCGGGCGGCCGAAACCATCGACTGGAGCGAATCGCCCTGGCCGCAGCTCGTCGCCCGGCTCAAGGAGACGAGCGGCCGCGCCGGCAAGGCGCTCTTCCACCCGCTCCGCAGCGCGCTGACCGGGCGCGACAGCGGCCCCGAAATGGCCGCCCTTCTCCCTCTGATCGGCCCCGACGAAACCCTCGCCCGCCTCCGCTCCGCTTCCGCCTGACGCCGCCATTTTCCATCCGGGAGGCACGGGAACAAAGGGTATAGTATATCATTACGATATATTGTATCATGCCATGGCTGGCGCGGCAGGGCCGGGCCGGCGTGAGAGGATTAGGAGAGGCCCCATGTACGCAAATGGCTTTTTCGAGCAGCAGCAGCGCCGCAGCCCCACCAGCTTCGCCCTCGTCGTCGCGCTCCATGCCGCCGGACTCGGTGCCGTGATCCTGGCCGGGAGCACGCAGTTCATTCAGCAGGAGCGCGACCCGCTGGTCGTCAGGAACATCCCCATCCTGCCCGATCCGCAGCCGATCGTGCAGGACGAGCCTGTCGACACACCCCGCCCGGAACGGCGCGACACCGTCGTTACGCCGACCCGGCCCGAGGGCCCGGCCAACGACAACACTGCAACGACCGGACAGAGCGAACCGACGCAGCCCACCGGCCCGATCGGCGAGCGCAACGTCGAGCCCGCCCGCGATCCGCCACGTGACCCGCCGCCGCCGGTGCGCCGTGAGGCCCAGCTCGATCCGCGCTACGCCCGCGATCTCCAGCCGCCTTATCCGGCGCCCGAGCTGCGCGCCGAACGCGACGGCGTCGTCCGAATCCGCCTCACCATCGCGCCCAACGGCCGGGTGACCGCGGTCGAGCGGCTGTCGGCGACCAGCGAGCATTTCTGGCGGGCAACCCAGCAGCAGGCGCTCAACCGCTGGCGCTTCCGCCCGGCCACGCTCGACGGCCGGCCGGTCCAGGGGGTCAAGGTGATGACGGTCAATTTCCGGATCCAGGACGCCTGAGCCTGGATCCCGCACGAGCGGGCTGGCGAAGGGGCTCGGGCATGACTATCTTGGCCGCCATGCCCCTTCCCCGGCCCTCCTCGCCCCGCGCCCTCTGGGCCGACCTGCGTCTGTTCTGGAGCGGGCGCTCCCGGACCCAGTGGGTCGCGGCCGTGATCGCGATCCTCATCCCGATCGGCATCCTCGGCGCCTTCTATCTCGACGCCAAGACCAATATCGCGCCGGGCCCGCAGCTCATCTTCGTCGAAAGCTGGCCGCTGACCCGCACCGACGCCGAGATCAGGGAAAAGCAGCAGCGCGACCGCGTCGCCCGCGAAGCGCGCGAGCGCGAACGCCAGCGCCAGTTCCAGGAGCTCGACAACGGCCTGCGCCGGTACGGGATTTGACCGACTCGCGCTGGATGGCGGCGGCGATCGCGCTTGGCGAACGCGGCCGCGGCCGGACCGCGCCCAACCCCCATGTCGGCTGCGTGATCGTGCGGGGCGAGGCCGTCATCGGCCGTGGCTGGACCCAGGCGGGCGGGCGCCCCCATGCCGAAGCGGTGGCGCTCGCCGAGGCCGGCGCCGCCGCCGCGGGCGCGACCGTCTACGTGACGCTCGAGCCCTGCGCCCATGACAGCGCGCGCGGGCCGGCCTGCGCCGACCTGCTGGCGGCGGCCGGGCCCGCGCGGGTGGTGATCGCGCTCGCCGACCCCGATCCGCGCACCGACGGCGCCGGCATCGCGCGCCTGGAGGCGTCGGGGATCGCGGTCGAGCTCGGCGCCGGGGCCGAGGCCGCCGGCCGGTCGATGGCGGGCTTCCTGAGTCGCGTGCGGCGCGGCCGTCCCTTCGTCACCCTGAAGCTGGCCATGTCGATCGACGGCCGGATCGCCTTGCCCTCCGGCGAAAGCAAATGGATCACCGGCGAGGAGGCGCGCGCCCACGTTCATATGGAGCGCGCGCTGAGCGACATGATCCTGGTCGGCCGCGGCACCTATGACGCCGATTCGCCCCGCCTCGACGTGCGCCTGCCGGGGCTCGAGGACCGCGCGCCGCGCCGCGCTTTGCTCAGCACCGGCCCGTCCGTGGACGGGTGGACGCGGCTCGGCGGCCCGCAGGAGATCCGCACCCTCGCCGACGTCAACGATTTGCTGGTCGAAGGCGGCGCCGAGGCGGCGTCCTCCTTCCTCCGCGACGATCTGGTCGACCGGCTGCTCATCTACCGCGCGCCGATCCTGATCGGCGCCGGCAAGGCGGCGCTGGCGGACATCGGCCTCGAATCGCTCGCGGACGCCGACGGCCGCTGGCGGCTCGCGGAAACGCGCCAGCTTGGCAGCGACAGGCTCGAAGTCTACGAGCGCACACGCTGATGTTTACAGGGATCATCACCGACAAGGGCCGGATCGAGGCCGTCGAGGCGCGCGGCGACCTGCGCGTCCGCATCGCCTGCGGCTACGACATGGCCGGGATCGACCTCGGCGCCTCGATCGCCTGTTCGGGAGTCTGCCTGACATTGGTCGACAAGGGAGAAGGCTGGTTCGCGGTCGACGTTTCCGGCGAGACGCAGAGCCGGACCGCGCCCGGCCTGTGGTGCGAAGGCCGGACGCTCAACCTCGAGCGCGCGCTGAAAGTGGGCGACGAGCTCGGCGGCCATATCGTCACCGGCCATGTCGACGGCCTGGGCGAGCTCGCGGCGGTGGAGCCGACCGGCGATTCGGTCCGGCTCGGCATCGTCGCCGGGGCCGCGGTCGCGCCTTATGTCGCGGCCAAGGGCTCGATCGCGCTCGACGGCGTGTCGCTGACCGTCAACGAGATCGAATCGCTGCCCGGCGGCGATGTCGCTTTCTCGGTCAACATCATCCCCCATACCGCCGCCATGACCGGCTTCGGCGATGTGAAGCCGGGCGACAAAGTGAATATCGAGATCGATATATTGGCGCGCTATCTCGGCCGCATGCTCGACGCGCGCAATAGCGCAGTGTGATTTTAGCAATAGCGCATCACATTGGAGTGTGATATTCGGCCCGAATGAGCACGATCCTTATCGACCGCCTTTGCGACATCGTCGCCGCCGGCGAGATGAGCCGCGCCGGCCTCGCCCGCGCCGCCGGCCTTCACCCAAACAGCTTGCGCAAGCTCGGCGACGAGGATTGGAACCCGACCGCCGACACGCTCGGCAAGCTCGAGAAATTCCTCGCCAGCGGCAGTCGCGGGGTGATGGCCACCCCCGAGCAGATCATCGACGAAGCGCGCAACGGCCGCATGTTCATCCTGGTCGACGACGAGGACCGCGAGAATGAGGGCGATCTCGTCATCCCCGCCCAGATGGCGACGCCCGACGCGATCAACTTCATGGCCAAGCACGGCCGCGGCCTGATCTGCCTGGCGCTCGCCAAGGAGCGCGTCGACCGGCTCGGCCTCGAGCCGATGAGCCGGACCAACGGCATGCGGCTCGGCACCGCCTTCACCGCCTCGATCGAGGCCCGCGAGGGCGTCACCACCGGCATCTCCGCCGCCGACCGCGCCCGCACCATCTCGATCGCGATCGACGCGGCCAAGGGCCCCGAGCACATCGTCTCGCCGGGCCACGTCTTCCCGCTGATCGCGCGCGAGGGCGGCGTCCTGGTCCGCGCCGGCCATACCGAGGCGGCGGTCGACGTCGCCCGGCTGGCCGGGCTCAATCCTTCCGGCGTGATCTGCGAGATCATGTCCGACGACGGCTCGATGGCGCGGATGGACGATCTCTTCGCCTTCGCCCAGCTCCACTCCTTGCGCATCGGCACGATCCGCGACCTCATCGCCTATCGCCTGCGCAAGGACCGGCTCGTCGAGCAGACCGCCGAGGCCCAGTTCGAAAGCCGCTGGGGCGGCACCTGGACCGCGCGGACCTTCCTCAACAAGGCGTCGGGGATGGAGCAGATCGCTTTGGTCAAGGGCCGGGTCGATCCCGAAAAGCCGACTTTGGTCAGGATGCACGGCCTTTCCATCCTCTCCGACGCCTTCGCCGAGGAAGGCGGGCGCGGCGGCCTGCTCGAAGGCGCGATGAAGGCGATCGCGGCCGAGGGCGCCGGTGTGATCGTGGTGATCAACCGGCCGATGCCCGATGCCTTGTCGCAGGCGCTCAAGGTCCGCGCCGGCGCCGCCGGTCCGGTCGATTCGGAGCAGCTCCGCGATTATGGCGTCGGCGCCCAGATCCTCGCCGAATTGGGCGTGCACGACATGGTCCTGCTCACCAACAGCCACCACACGCCGGTCGCCTTGGGCGGCTACGGCCTCGCCATCGTCGGCGAGCGGCCGATCCTCGCGGCGGGCGCCTGACATGGCCAGGATCCTGATCGTCGAGGCGCGCTTCTACGCCCGTCTGAACGATCTGCTGCTCGCCGGCGCCCGCGCCGCGATCGAAGCGGCGGGCCACGCTCATGAGACGATCACCGTCCCGGGCGCGCTCGAAGTGCCCGGCGCGATTGCTCTGGCGGCGGAAAGCGGCGCCTATGACGGCTTCGTCGCATTGGGCGTGGTGATCCGCGGGGAGACCTATCATTTCGAGATCGTCGCCGGCGAGAGCGCCCGCGCTTTGATGGCGCTGACTCTCGACGGCCTCGCCATCGGCAACGGCATCCTCACCGTCGAAAACGAAGCCCAGGCGCTGGCCCGCGCCGATCCGGCCGACAAGGACAAAGGCGGCGAGGCGGCCAAGGCGGCGCTGGCGATGCTGGGGCTGAAAGCGCGCTTCGGCGGCTAGGCGTCCCCGGCCGCCAACGCCGGATAATCGACATAACCTTCCGGACCCTGGCTGTACCAGGTCGCCATGACGTCCGGATTGAGCGCCGCGCCCGCCTTGAAGCGCGCGACCAAATCGGGATTGGCGAGGAAGGTGCGGCCGAAGGTGATCGCGTCCGCCTCGCCGGCATCGAGCGCCGCCTGGCCGCGGGTGAAGTCATAATCGGAATTGAGCACCAAAGGCCCCGCGAACGCCTTGCGGATGTGCGGGTGGACCGGCGCCACCTCGGCCCTGCCGAACGTGCCGTCGCTCGACGGCTCGCGCAGCTCCAGGAAGGCGATGCCGATCTCGGACAAGGCCGCCGCCGCGGCCGGGAACAGGCCGTAGGGGTTGCTATCGTTGACGCCCTGCGACTCGCCGTTGGGCGAGAGCCGGACCGCGGTCCGGTCCGCGCCGACCGTGTCCGCGACGGCCTGGGTCACCTGGCGGAGCAGGCGGATCCGGTTTTCGACCGGGCCGCCATAATCGTCGTCGCGCAAATTGCTGCCGCCGCGCAGGAACTGGTCGATCAGATAGCCATTGGCGGCGTGGATCTGGACGCCGTCGAAGCCCGCGGTGATCGCATTGGCGGCGGCATCGGCATAATCGCCGATCAGATCGGGGATCTCGTCGAGCCGGAGCGCGCGGGCCTCGTCATAAGGCTGGCGGCCGTCATAGCTATGGGCCTTGTGGGGCGCGGTCGTCGCCGAGGCCGAGACCGGCCGGGCGCCGCCCAGGAAGCTCGAATGGACGAGCCGGCCCATATGCCAGAGCTGGGCGAAGATGCGGCCGCCCGCCTCGTGCACCGCCGCGGTAACCGGCTTCCAGCCCTCGACCTGCTCGCTCGTCCACAGGCCCGGCGCGTAGGGCCAGCCCAGGCCCTGGCGGCTGATCCCGGTGGCTTCGCTGAGGATCAGGCCGGCGGCGGCGCGCTGGGCGTAATAGGTCCGCATCAATTCGGTCGGGACATGCTCGCGCGTGGCGCGGCCGCGGGTGAGCGGCGCCATCAGCACGCGATTGGGAGCGTCGACGGCGCCGAGCTTGATCGGGTCGAACAGGGAGGGCATTGCGGGCCTTTCGAATGCTGCGTTGCGGCAATATAAGGGTTGCAAAGTGAAATGCACCAGCCCGCGACTCCACGCCTCGCTTTTCCCGCGCTGATCCTCGCCAATCTGTTCCTGGCGGCGGGCCCGTGGCTGGTCCGGCTCTCCCAGGACGTGTCGCAGATCGGCCCGGTGGCGGCGGGATTCTGGCGGCTGGCGCTGGCCGTTCCCTTCCTTGCCGTCCTCGCGCTCCGTCAGGGCAAAGGGCAACCTTTGCCGCGCTGGGCGATCGTCGCCGCGATCGCCGCCGGCGGCCTGTTCTTCGCCGCCGACCTCGCCGCCTGGCACGCCGGCATCCTCATCACCAAGCTCGCCAACGCCACCTTGTTCGGCAATTTCGCGAGCTTCCTGTTCGCGATCTACGGCTTCATCCTGCTTCGCCGGCTCCCGCGCGCGCCGCAAGGGCTGGCATTGCTGCTCGCGGCGGCGGGCACGGTGCTCCTGCTCGGCAGCAGCTACGAGCTCTCGCAAGACCATTTCGACGGCGATCTGCTCGCCTTGCTCGCCGGCCTTTTCTACACTTTCTACCTGGTCGCGGTGGACCGGGCGCGCCGCACCATGAAGCCCTGGCCGGTGCTCGCCATCGCCACCGCCGCCGGGGCGCTGCCCTTGCTCGCTTTCGCGCTGGCGCTCGGCGAATCGGTGATGCCCGCCGACTGGACCCCGGTGGTCCTGCTCTCGCTGTCAAGCCAGCTCGTCGGCCAGGGCCTGCTCGTTTACGCCATGGGCCATCTCTCGCCCGTGCTGGTCGGCCTGTGCTTCCTCACCCAGCCGATCGCGTCGGCGGCGATCGGCTGGGCCGTTTATGGCGAGCGCCTGTCGGCCGCCGACGGCGTTGGCGCGCTCCTCGTCTGCGCCGCCTTGGTGCTGATCCGCCTGCCCGACCGAAAGCTTGCAACCGGCGAGGCCGCGGCTCATTGAAGACGGCGTGACCGAGCCCATCGACATGAACCTCGACGAGCTGCGCGACGCGCTGGCCCCGCTCATCCCGCCCCATGCCGCGTTCGACGGCTGGGGCGAAGCGGCGCTGGCCGCCGCCGCCGCGGAGCTCGGCGTGCCCGCCGGCCGCGCCCGCTTGGCCTTCCCGGACGGCGCCGCGCGGATGGTCGACGCCTGGTTCGACTGGGTCGACAAGGCGATGCTCGAGGCCTTCCCGCCCGAAAAGGTCGCGGCGATGAAGATGCGCGACCGCATCAGGACCCTGCTCCTGTTCCGTTTCCAGACCCTGGCGCCCTATCGCGAGGCGCTGCGCCGCGCGCTCGCCTTGCTGGCGCTGCCGGGCAACGCTCTGACCGGCGCCCGCTTGGCCTGGCGCAGCGCCGACCGGATCTGGCGCCTCGCCGGCGACACGGCGACCGACTTCAACCATTATTCCAAGCGCGCCATCCTGATCGGCGTCTACGGCTCGACGACCTTGGTCTTCCTCGACGACGCCGGCGAGGACATGGCCGAAACCCGCGCCTTCCTCGACCGCCGCATCGACGGCGTGATGCGCTTCGAAAAGGCGAAGGCGCGATGGAAGGGGGGCGCCCGGCCCTTCTCGCTGAGCCGCTTCCTGGGACGGCTGCGCTACCCAGCGCTGTGAGGCTCGGCCTTCGAATCCGGAATCTTCCGGCGAAAATGCTCGCGTAGCCGAGCAAGACGGGTTGGAATGCGGGTGGGCTAGGCGCCCAGGTCATTGTATCATCCGCGGCCGTGCCAAAAGCAGGAATGTCCAATGGGCGATGAACATGAGTCCCGGGGCGCGCAAGCGGTCGCGGACAGGATCGGACGGAATCTGCTCGCCTTGCCGGATCCGATCCAGACGGGATTCTGGAAAGCTGCAGGTCGGCTTGTCGGCGGCGCCCTTGCGACGCCGGGGGCGTGGCTCCGCCGGCCGGCCCAATCGATCGAGGACAAGACCGATGCCAGCTCTCTCGTCACGCGCAGAGTAGCGGAGGCGGCCGCGGAAAGGGCCGCAGCGGATCCGGAGATCGTAGAGCGCGCGATGGAAAGCCTTTTGAGGGAGGAGTTTCGAAAGCAGTCCAACAAGGAGCGGGTGATCGATGCCGCAGCCGAGGAGCTTACGCGCGACCCGGATTCCGCACCTCATGACGAGACGGCCACAGAAGTGGACGATGACTGGATGAATGTCTTCGTCCGCTATGCCGAGGACGCATCGTCGGAGCGGATGCAAAGCCTCTGGGGACGGGTACTCGCCGGCAAAATCAGAAATCAATCCTGCTATTCGCTGCGCACCATCCGCTTCCTGTCGGAGCTCGACACCGAAATAGCCCGGGAATTCGAACGCATCGCCCCGTGCGTGATCAACGACTTCATGCTCTACGATAAGGACAGGGATTCATCGCTCTTCCGCGAATTCCTGAAGCTGGAGGATGCCGGGCTGCTCAACGTGGGCACCGGACTGCTCAGCAAATCCTATACGATCCCAAAGGAAGGCAGATGCCATCTCATCGGGAATGAATATGGGCTCGAGCTGGAGGCCGGGCCCGGCTACAAATTCTCGATCCCGATCATTGCCGTTACCCTCCTGGGCTGCGAGATCCTCACCCTGATCAAGCTTCGCGACGAACAGGCAAGCCTGAAGAAAATCGTCGCCTATCTCCTGTCAAAGCATGAGGCGAACTTCGCCAAGATATCGCTGGGCAAGCTGATCACCAGAAACGGAAATACCTTTTTTCATCAGATGGCTGTTCTCCACCAACGCTCGTCCGGCGGGGATTAGGTCGGCGGGCGGAAACGCCGGACGGCTCGCCCGTCACCCGCCGGCCTCGGCCGCTCTCGCTATTGATAATCAGTCGCAACGCGGCTAGTCCGGCCACTGATCTTGCCCGCGGGGGACCATGTCTTTCTTCCTGTCCAGCCTCAGGCGGGCGTTCCTGCCGCTGCTCTTCCTTACAGTCCTGGCCTTGCCGACCGCCGCGCGGGCGGACGATGCGGCGGTGCAGACGGCGTGGCGGCTGCTCGATTATGTCGCGGTCGATTATCGCGGCGCGGTCGCCGACGGGCGGGTCGTCAGCGTGGCCGAATATGCCGAAATGCGCGAATTTTCGGCTTCGGTGACGCAGCGGCTGAGCGCGCTGCCCGCTCACCAGGCCAAAGCGGCGCTGGTCGCCGACGCCCGAGCGCTCGAAGCCGCGGTCGCGCGCATGGCCGCGCCCGGCGATGTCGACCGCATGGCAAGGGGGCTCGGGACGCGGCTGCTCGCCGCTTATCCGGTGCCGCTCGCGCCCGGCGCCGCGCCCGATCTCGCCCGCGGCGCGCAGCTTTATGCGCAGCAATGCGCCTCGTGCCACGGCGCCACCGGCCGGGCCGACAGCGATATGGCGCGCCGGCTCGATCCGCCGCCAATCGCCTTCGCCGACCGCGTCCGCGCCCGCGACCGCAGCCTGTTCGGCCTCTACCAGGTGATCGGCCAGGGCCTCGAAGGCACGGCGATGGCGAGCTTCGCCAGCCTTTCGCCCGAGGACCGCTGGGCGCTCGCTTTCCATGTGGGAACGCTCGCTTATCCCGAAGCGCTCGCGCGCGCCGGCGAGGCGGACTGGAGCGCCAATCCGGCCTTGCGCGCGCGCATCCCCGATCTCGAGCGGCTGGTCTCGATCACCCCGGCGGCGTTGGCGAGCGCGCTCGGCGAGGACCGGGCGGCCGCGCTCACCGCCTATCTGCGCGCCCATCCCGAGGCTTTGGCCGCGGCCGGCGGATCGCAGGCGCTGGCGGTCGCGCATGAATTGCTTCGCCAGAGTCTCGCCGCTTACCGGGCCGGCGATCGGGCGCGGGCGAGCGAGCTCGCTTTGGCCGCCTATCTCGACGGCTTCGAGCCGGTCGAGGCGGTGCTGAGCGCGCGCGACGGCGGCCTCGTCGTCGAGGTCGAAGGCGCGATGGGGCGGCTGCGCGCCGCCATCGCGCGCGGCGCGCCGGCCGAAGAGGTCGCGGCCGAAGCCGAGCGCATCCAGGCCCTCTACGCGCGCGCCGAGGCCGCGCTTGCGCCGGAGGCGGGCAGCGCCGCTTCGACCTTCCTCGGCGCGCTCGCCATCCTGCTGCGCGAGGGGCTGGAGGCGCTGCTGATCGTGGTCGCGATGATCGGCTTCCTGAGGAAAGCCGAGCGCCGCGACATGCTGCGTTGGGTGCATATCGGCTGGATCGGCGCTCTCGTCGCCGGCGTCGCGACCTGGTGGGCGGCGAACCAGTTCATCACCATCAGCGGCGCCGGCCGCGAGCTGACCGAGGGCTTCGGCTCGCTGCTCGCCGCCATCATCCTGCTCTTCGTCGGCGTGTGGATGCACGGCAAGGCGCAGGCCGGCGCCTGGCAGGCCTATGTCCGCGACAAGCTCGACAAGGCTTTGACCAGGGGATCCGCCTGGTTCCTCGCTTTTCTCGCCTTCATCGCCGTCTATCGCGAGGTGTTCGAGACGATCATCTTCTTCGCGTCGATGGGCGGAGAGGGCAATGGCGGCGCGCTCTTTGGCGGCATCGCGGTCGGCATCGCCCTGCTCGCGCTGATCGCCTGGGCGATGCTGCGGCTGTCGGCGCGGCTGCCGATCGGCAAGTTCTTCCAATATTCCTCGGCTTTGATCGCCGTCCTGGCGGTGGTGCTCGCCGGCAAGGGTGTGGCGGCATTGCAGGAAGCCGGCATGCTCGGCGTCAACCCGCTGGCGGGCTTCCCGCGCAGCCCGATGCTGGGCGTCTATCCGGCGCTCGAGCCGCTGCTCGCGCAAGCGGCGACGATCATCCTGCTCGTCGCCGGCTTCCTCCGGGCCAACCGCAAGGCGCCGGCCGCCGCCTGACGCCTTGGCGGGCGGACCGGCTTGGCCTATTGCCCCGAGTCTCGATTCTTCGGAGGACGAAATGGCGGGCGTGAACAAGGTGATCCTGGTCGGCAATCTGGGCGACGATCCGGAGGTCCGCAGCCTCAACAATGGCGGCGAAGTGGTGAACATGCGCGTCGCCACGTCGGAAAGCTGGAAGGACCGCGACGGCAACAAGCAGGAGCGGACCGAGTGGCACCGGGTCGTCATCTTCAACGAGAATCTCGGCCGGGTCGCCAAATCCTATCTGAAGAAGGGCTCCAAGGTTTACCTCGAGGGCCAGATCCAGACCCGCAAATGGCAGGACCAGTCGGGCGCCGACCGCTATTCGACCGAGGTGGTGCTGCAGCGCTTCCGGGGCGAATTGGTCCTGCTCGACAGCCGCGGCTCGGGCGGCGGGGGCGGCGGCTATGGCGGCGGCGGCGACGATTATGGCGATGCCGGCGGCGGTGATTTCGGCGGCGGCGCCCCGCGCCAGCAGCCCAAGCCGCAGCCCGCCTTCGACACCGACCTGGACGACGACGTTCCGTTCTGAGCGGGACCGGGTCGAACGGGGACAGTCACTTTCCGCACGTCATTGCCGGATTTCCGCCGCCGTGCGGAAAAGTGACTGTCCCCCACTCCGCAGCTATTTCTTCAATTTGTCCCTGAGTCCCGCGAGCGCGCCGAACGGGCCCGCCTCGGCCTCGCTCTTCACCCCGGCCGCCTTGAGCGCGTCGTCGGCGCCCGGCGCGCGCGGATAGGGGTCGAGCGCGAGCGCCAGCGTCTCGGCGACCGCCTCGCCGACGTCGATCTCGGCGCCCGAGAGGAAGACGACGTCCATCTCGCCCTCGCTCAACTCCACCTCCTCCTCCGCGGCCACGGGATCGGGCTGCGGGCGGAACAGGATATCGAAGGGCGCCTTCACCTCGGATGAGACCGGCTCGGCGGTGGCGACGCAGGCCTGGGTGACGGTGGCCGCGAGGGTACCGTGGACCGCGATCTCCTCGCCGCGGCGGCTCAGCGTCAGCGCCGCTTCGAGCCTGGCGAGCCCGAGCAGGCCGAAGCGACCGGCCAGCGCCGCCCGCTCGTCCTCTTCGGCCGCAATGTCCATCGGCTTCGGCTGCTCGCCGATCGTGTCGATGCGGACGACGCGGCTGAATTCCGGCGCGGTCATGGCAGCTTGCCGGCGAGCAGGTCGTCGAAGCCGGCCCCGTCCAGGCCCGCCGCGAATCGCTCGAGCCCGGCCGCGACCACCGCTACCGCTGCCTCCGACGGCGGCGCCTCGTGGAAGATGTTGCGCGCGACGGCGTCGCCAAAGCCCGGCTCCCGGCCCGCGCGGAAGGCGGCGATGCGACCGCCGAGCGCGCTCATCATCCGTCCGACATGCTTGCCGACGACATAGTCGCCAATGCCGATCTGGCGCAAAGTGCCGTCCATGTCGTCGATGAAGATCTCGGTGAGCAGGACCGAGGGGCCGCGGCCGGCCGCGCCCTCCGCCTCGAAGCGGAGCAGGACCAGAGCGAGGATCGCGGCGATCATGTCGAAGCGGCCGTCGATCGTGTCGGGCACCCTGCCCTCGCGATACCAGGCCGGGTCGCGGCCGCGCGCGACGATCGCGCGGTAGAGCGGCTCCAGCGGCGCGCGCTGCTTCGCCTCGCCGAAGATGGATTTGAGAAGGGACAAAGGACTTCCCGGGAATGTCGCGCCGCTTGCGCCGGTTAGCCGATGTTCATATTGGAGGGGCTAGTCAAGTCCGGCGCCACGGCTCTATGGGGTCGCCCGACGTTCAGGAGTCCCGTTCCAATGACCTTCCTTTTCGGATCGCGCGCCCTGCCCGCGCTCCCCGCGCTCGTCTTGGGTGCCGCGCTCAGCGCCGGCTGCGCCTCGATCCGCGACCATCAGGGCTATATGCTCGAAGAGCCGCTGATCACGGCGATCCAGCCCGGCATCGACAATAAGGATTCGGTGGCGGGCACGCTTGGCCGGCCGAGCTTCACCGGCCAGTTCGACCAGGCGCAGCGCGACTGGTATTATGTCTCGCGCGACACCAGGCAGGCGGCGTTCACGACGCCGCGGCCGAGCGCGCAGACCGTGCTCCGAGTCCGCTTCGACGCGGCCGGCAATGTCGAATCGGTCCAGCGCACCGGCGTCGAGCTCGCCGTCAACATCAATCCCGACAATCGCCAGACGCCGACGCTCGGCCGCGACCGCAGCCTGCTGCAGGAGCTGTTCGGCAATATCGGCGCCGTCGGCCAGCGCGGCCAGAGCGCGCCGACCGCCGACAATCCGAACTGATCGTTCCCCGGCGAAGGCCGGAGTCAAACGGAGCAGGCGGTAGGACTGGCCCCGGCTTTCGCCGGGGACCAGGCAATTACCTGACGATCCGACCCGCCGCGAGGACGGCCAAAGTCACCAGATCCGACGCGGTCGCGCTCATCGCCGCAATCTGCACCTGCTTCTCCATGCCGACCAGCATCGGCCCGATCACCGCGTCGCCGGCAAGCTCGCGCAGCAATTTGGCGGAGATGTTGGCGGTCTGCAGGCCGGGCATGATCAGCACGTTGGCGGGCCCGGTCAGCCGCATGAACGGATAGAGCTTCTGGAGGTCCGGATCGAGCGCGGTGTCGGGCGACATCTCGCCTTCATATTCGAAGTCGACGTCGTCGCGCCGATCCATGATCTTCACGGCGTCGCGAATCCGGTCGAGGAAGCTGCCCTCCGGATTGCCGAAATTGGAATAAGAAAGGAAGGCCACGCGCGGTTCGTGGCCCATCCGGCGCGCCACCTGCGCGGTCTGGATGGCGATCTCGGCGAGCTGCTCGCCGGTCGGCCGCTCGGTGACCGTGGTGTCGGCGATGAAGACGGTGTGCGACTGGCCGACCATCAGATGGATGCCGAACGGGGTGACGCCCTCCTGCGGGTCGAGCACCCGGCGGATCTGGCGGTAGCTTTGCGCATAAGGCCGGGTGATGCCGGTGATCATCACGTCGGCCTCGCCCATGGCGAGGAGGAGGGCGGCGAAGATGTTGCGGTCCTGGTTGACGGTCCGTTCGAGCTCGCGGTGCATGTAGCCGCGCCGCTGCAGGCGCTGGTACAGGAAATCGGCCATCTCGGCTGTGCGCGGATGGTTGCGGCTGTTGTGGACCTCGAAGCTTTGCGGATCCTCGACGCCGAGCGCCTTCAGCCGGTCGTAGACGTCGTCGCGGCCGACCAGGACGGGGATGCCGTAGCCGCCGTCGCGGAAGGCGATCGCGGCGCGCAGCACGACATCCTCCTCGCCCTCCGCGAAAAGGACACGGCGCGGATTGGCGCGCGCCGCCTCATAAGCGAGGGTCAGGACCGAGGTGGTCGGGTTGAGCCTTGACCGAAGCTCGGTGCGATAGGCGTTCATGTCGGCGATCGGCTTGCGCGCGACGCCCGAATCCATCGCCGCCTGGGCGACCGCGGAGGGGACGATCTCCATCAGCCGCGGATCGAAGGGCGCGGGGATGATATAGTCCGGACCGAAGCTGTGCGCCCGCCCGCCATAGGCCGCCGCGACCTCTTCGGGCACCTGCTGGCGCGCGAGCTCGGCGAGCGCATTGGCGGCCGCGATCTTCATTTCGTTGTTGATGGTGGTCGCGCGCACGTCGAGCGCGCCGCGGAAGATGAAGGGGAAGCCGAGCACATTGTTGACCTGATTGGGATAGTCCGAACGCCCCGTGGCGACGATCGCATCGGGCCGCGCCGCCTTGGCGTCGGGCGGGGTGATTTCGGGGTCGGGATTGGCCATTGCGAAGATGATCGGCTTTTTCGCCATCTCCATCACCATTTCGGGCTTGAGCGCACCCGCGGCGGAGAGGCCGAGGAAGACGTCGGCGCCCTTCAGCGCTTCCTCGAGCGTGCGCGTTTCGGTCTTGGCCGCATGGGCGGACTTCCACTGGTCGAGCCCCTCGCGGCCCTGGTAAATCACGCCCTTGCGGTCGCACAGGATGACATTGTCATGCGGCACGCCCATCGCCTTGATCAATTCGGTGCAGGCGATGGCGGCGGCGCCGGCGCCGTTCACGACGACCTTGATGTCCTTCATCCTGCGCCCGGTCAGGTGGCAGGCGTTGATCAGGCCGGCGGCCGAGATGATCGCGGTGCCGTGCTGGTCGTCGTGCATGATCGGGATGTTCATGCGCTCGCGCAGCGTCTGCTCGATGATGAAGCATTCGGGCGCGGCGATGTCTTCGAGGTTGATGCCGCCGAAGCTCGGCTCCATCAGGGCGACCGCCTCGATGAACTTGTCGGGATCCTCGGTGTCCAATTCGATGTCGATCGAATCGACGTCGGCGAAGCGTTTGAACAGCACCGCCTTGCCCTCCATCACCGGCTTGGCGGCGAGCGCGCCGAGATTGCCGAGGCCGAGGATGGCGGTGCCGTTGGAGATGACGGCGACGAGATTGCCCTTGGCGGTATAATCGTAGGCGCGCTCGGGATTCTCGGCGATCGCGCGGACCGGCACGGCGACTCCGGGCGAATAAGCGAGGCTGAGGTCGCGCTGGGTCGCCATCGGCTTGGAGGCGATGATCTCGATCTTGCCCGGCCGGCCCATCGAATGGAATTCGAGCGCCTCGGCCTCCGAGAATTTGACGTTGCTGCCCTCGCTCACGTGGCGATCTCCTCAATTTCTGGCGAAGCTGTAGGCCGCGTTTCCCTGCCTTCGCAAGGCCGGCGCCCGGATGAATGGGTTTTCGACGCAATCGCCGCGAGCGGAAGAGCATCCGGCCCCGGGACCATATCAACTGTCCGCCAAATAATATATTGACGGAGCCGGCTCATGCCCTCGCGGAATGCGGACATTTTCTTGGGAGTGGAAGACATGCCCTTTACGAAGACCGAAAACGTCGCGATGTTCGAGGGCGCCGACTGGAGCGGCTACAAGAAAACGGTGTCGAATTGCTCGCCGGAGCAGGCACGGCGAATCGCCATGCTCGATCCGGCCATCAGTTTCTTCTTCTTCGCGCGGGAATATATGGTGCTGACCAATGCGGCCTGGGCCGGACCGCGGACCTTCAACCCCCGCGACGCGGTCTTCTTCAGCGGCGAGCCCTGGTGGGGGAGCGCGCCGCAATGCGACGCCTATCAGAAGGACGGGGTCAGCACCGCCTATATCGGCAGCCTCGGCGCCGACCCCACCTCGCCGCTCGTCGCCGCCGATTATGTGACGAGCCAGGGCCTCAATGCGGTCGACATCGTCTGCCTGTTCGCGGCCAATATCAACGTTACCGCCACCGGCGACTATGTCCGGCTGGCGCCGGACGTGGTCGTGCCGGCCGGCGGCTCGCTCGCCGTCGCCCATCAGGATTATATCCCGGTCTTCCAGCAATCGGTGGCGGCGCTGCAGCAAAAGGGCATCGCCGTCCTGCTCAGCTTCCTCAACAATTGGGACGCCGCCGGCTGGTCGGAATTCGCAACGCCGGCGGACGCCACCAGCTTCGCCGCGCAGCTCCAATATGTCGTCGACACCTACGGCTTCGATGGCATCGACATCGACGACGAATATTCGTCGGGAACGCCCCAGCCCAATTCTCTGGCGATGGTGACGGCGATGATCCGGCAGGTGCTGCCCGACATGATCCTCTCCAAGGCGCTGTGGCAAGACATCGACGATTTCGACGAGAATTATGACGGCTCCGACCTCCAGCAAACGCTGACCTACGGCTGGGAGATGAGCTACGGCAATGATCCCCAGGGCATCCTCCCGGTCTATGTGGGCAGGGCGGGATTGGCCCCGCGGACCCTTTCCTACGGCTTCCAGGCTCCGTCCGGCGATCCGAGCGGATCGATCGCCTGGCTCAAGGACAATGGCTATGCCGGCTTCATGGTCTATGCGTTCGAGAGCAGCGACAATCAGGATTTGATGGGCGTGCTGGTCAACGAATGGATGGGCCCGGGCAATTGGAACAAGTCGGGCTGAGCGGGCGCGAATAGCCGTTCCACCCCGGCCTCGGAACCTTTAGGCTCCGGCCATGGCCACACAGGCGAGGACAAGCGGGGAGCCGACCCCGATGATGGCGCAATATCTGGCGCTGAAGGCGGAGGCCGAGGGGTCGCTGCTCTTCTACCGGATGGGCGACTTCTTCGAATTGTTCTTCGACGACGCCAGGGTGGCGGCGGCCGACCTCGACATCGCCTTGACCGCGCGCGGCGAGCATGACGGCGCGCCGATCCCGATGTGCGGCGTGCCCATCCACGCCGCCGAGGCCTATCTCGCCCGGCTGATCCGGGCCGGGCACCGCGTCGCCATCGCCGAGCAGGTCGAAAGCCCGGCCGAAGCCAAGAAGCGCGGCGCCAAATCGGTGGTCAACCGCGCCATCGTGCGGGTGGTGACGGCAGGGACGCTGACCGAGGAGGCCCTGCTCGATTCGCGCAGCGCCAATTGGCTGGTCGCGGTGGCGAAGGTCGGCGCGCTCTACGGCATCGCCGCCGCCGACGTCTCGACCGGGCGGTTCGAGCTCGCCGCGGTGCCGCCCGGCGCGCTCGACGCCGAGCTTGCGCGGCTGAATGCGGCCGAGACCATCGCCAACATCGCCCTGGACGGCGCCGAGCTGTGGCATGCGGGTTTCGACAGCATCGCGGCCGAGCGCCGGCTCAAGGAACGGTTCGAGGTCGCCACGCTCGACGGTTTCGGCAGCTTCGATCGCGCCGCTCTGTGCGCGGCGGGCGGTCTGCTCTCCTATCTCGACGGGGTCGCCCGCGAGTCGCTGCCCTTCCTGCGCCCGCCGGTCGCCTTGTCCTCGGGCGATCATATGATGATCGACGCGGCGACGCGCGAAAGCCTGGAGCTGACCGTCTCGGCCTCGGGCACCCGCGCTGGTAGCCTGCTCGCCGCGGTCGACCGCAGCGTCACCGGCGCCGGCGCGCGGCTGCTCGCCGCCGATCTCGGCGCGCCTTTGCTCGACCGCGCCCGGATCGAGGCGCGGCTCGACCTCGTCGCCTTGTTCGAGGGCGATGCGGGCCTCCGCGACTGGCTGCGCCGGCAGCTGCGAGCGCTGCCCGACATTGGCCGCGCGCTCGGGCGCCTGGTGGCGGCGCGCGGCAGCCCGCGCGACCTCGGCCAGCTCCGCGACGGGCTCGACGAGGCGCGGCGCCTCCACGACCGGCTGGCCCGGGCCGAGGCGCCGCCGCCCCTGCTCGCCGATCTGCTGCCGGCGCTGATCGGCCATGGCGCCCTGGTCGACCTGCTGTCGCGCGCTCTGGTGCCGACGCCGCCGATCGATACCGCTCAGGGCGGCTATATCGCGGAAGGCTATGACGCGGCGCTCGATGCGTTGCGCGCGACGGGCGGCGAGGGGCGCCGGGCGATCGCCGGCCTCGAGGCGCGTTACCGGGCCCAGACCGGCATCGCCACATTGAAGATCCGTCACAACAACGTGCTGGGCTTCCACATCGAGGTGCCGGCGAAGAATGCCGACCGGCTGATGGCCGCCGATTCGGGCTTCACCCACCGCCAGACCCTGGCCGGTGTCGTCCGCTTCAACGCGCCCGATCTGCACGAGCAGGCGCTCAGGGTCGGCGAGGCCGGCAATCGCGCTCTCGCCGCCGAGGCCGAGCATTTCGAGGCTCTGGTAGCCGAGACCCTGGCCCGCGCCGAGGCGATCGCCGCGGCGGCGGACGCGCTGGCCCGGCTCGACGTCGCCGCGGCGCTCGCCGAGCGGGCCGCCGAAGGCGGCTGGTGCCGGCCGCGCTTCGAGGATCATGGCTGCTTCGAAGTTGAGGCTGGCCGCCATCCGGTGGTCGAGGACGCGCTGAAGGCTGGCGGCGCCAGATTCGTGGCGAACGACTGCAAGCTTTCCGAAGACTCGCGGCTGTGGCTGGTCACCGGCCCGAACATGGGCGGCAAATCGACCTTCCTCCGGCAGAACGCCTTGATCATCCTGCTCGCCCAGGCCGGCTCCTACGTGCCCGCCGCGAGCGCCACTCTTGGCTTGGTCGACCGCCTGTTCAGCCGGGTCGGCGCGTCGGACAATCTGGCGCGCGGCCGCTCGACCTTCATGGTCGAGATGGTCGAGACCGCGGCCATCCTCGCCCAGGCGACATCGCGCAGCTTCGTCATCCTCGACGAGGTCGGCCGCGGCACCTCGACCTATGACGGGCTCGCCATCGCCTGGGCGGTGATCGAGGCGATCCACGACCGCAGCCAGTGCCGCTGCCTGTTCGCCACCCATTATCATGAGCTGACCCGCCTCGCCGAGCGCCTCGACGCGCTCTCGCTCCACCATGTCCGCGCCCGCGAATGGAAGGGCGACTTGGTCCTGCTCCACGAGCTCGCCGACGGCCCCGCCGACCGCAGCTACGGCATCGCCGTCGCCAAGCTCGCCGGCCTGCCGCCGCCGGTGCTGGCGCGCGCCAAGTCCGTCCTCGCCAAGCTGGAGGAAGGCCGCGCCGCCACCGGCGGCATCGCCGCGGGTCTCGACGATCTCCCCCTGTTCGCCGCCGCGCCGCGGGAGCCGGCGGCGCCGGACCCGGTGCGGGCCGCTCTCGCCGAGATACAGCCCGACACGCTCTCGCCGCGCGAGGCGCTGGAACTGATCTATCGGCTGAAGGCGCTGAGCCCCGAGCCATGACCGAGGGGCTGGCCGGCGAGATCGAGACCCGGGGCTTTGCCGTCATCCCCGGCCATCTCGATCGCCAGACGCTCCACGACACGCGCGAGTGGCACGAGGCCTCGCTCGCCGCCGCCGATCCAGCCGCCGTGTCGCTCTCCGCTTCGGGTAGCAACACCCGCGTCCATCTCACCCGCAATCATCGCGGGCTCGACCATCTTCATCTCGATCCGCTTTTGCTCGCGCTTGGCGCGCATGTGCTGGGCGGGCCGGTTCGGCTTGGCGCCTTCCTGTCGCGCACCGTTCATCCGGGCGCGGCTGCGCAGGGGCTGCATAGCGATTGCCCCGGTGACGGAGGCAGGCCGGGGATGCTCGGCTTCATCTATGCGCTCGACGATTTTCGCGTGGACAATGGCGCGACGCGCTTCCTTCCCGGCTCGCACAGCGGGCTTACGCAAGGTGCGTGCGTGCCGGCGACGGCGCCCGCCGGAAGCCTGATCGTCTATGACGGGGCGGTCCATCACGGCTTCTCGGCCAACACCTCCCGCGATGATCGTCGCTCGATCGAGGGCAGCCTCGTTCCCGTGCGACCCTGAACGACCGCCCGCCAGCCGGCTCGTCGAAACCGTTTCGGTCGGCGGCCCTATCTGCGCTAGAAACGGCGGCGATGATCCAGGCCGTCCCTCATCAGCGCGAGATCGTCGATCGGCGGGCGTTCACCGAGCGGCTCGACGCCGCCGACCGCAAGGCGGCGGCGGCGATTCTCAAGGAGGCGCTGGCGACGGGCCGCGCCGAGATCGCCCGGCGGCTCGACGAACGGCCTTATGCCGGCACCGAGGCGGCGGCCGCCTATGCCTTCCTCACCGACCAGATCCTGCGCCTCGCCTACGATTTCGTCACCACGCGCCTCCATCCGCTCGCCAACCCGACCACCTCGGAGCGGCTGCTGCTGATGGCGGTGGGCGGCTATGGGCGCGGCGAGATGGCGCTATATTCGGACGTCGACATCGCCTTCGTGACGCCGTGGAAGGCGACCGGCTGGACCGAGACGGTGGTCGAGGCGATCCTCTATCTGCTCTGGGACCTGGGCCTCAAGGTCGGCCATTCCACGCGTAGTGTTGACGAGCTGTTGCGGGTTGCCACCGCCGACCAGACGGTGCGGACCGCGATCCTCGAGGCGCGCTATATCTGGGGCGACGAGGCGCTCCACGACCTCGTCGCCGGACGCTTCTGGAAGGAGGTGGTGGCGGGCAAGGTCGCCGGTTTCGTCAAGGAGAAGCTCGACGAGCGCGACGCGCGCCACAAGCGGATGGGCGACAGCCGCTACGTGGTCGAGCCCAACGTCAAGGAGGGGAAGGGCGGGCTGCGCGACCTCCACGCTTTGTTCTGGATCGGCAAATATGCCTATCGCCTGCGCTCGGTCGCGGAGCTGGTCGACGTCGGCCTGTTCTCAGCCGTCGAATTGCGGCAGTTCCAGCGCGCCGAGCGCTTCCTGTGGGCGGTGCGCTGCCACCTTCACCGCGCCGCCGGCCGGGCTGAGGAAAGGCTGACCTTCGACTATCAGCGCGAGATCGCGGCGCGGATGAATTATGCGGACCGGCCCGGCAAATCGCCGGTCGAGCGGTTCATGCGCCACTATTTCCTGCACGCGAAGACGGTCGGCGACCTGACCGGGGTCTTTCTCGCCCATCTCGACGAGAAGTTCGCGGGCCGCGGCCGCCGCATGGGCTTTGCCGCCTTCCGGCGCCGGCCGCGCAAGCTCGAAGGCTTCCTGCTCGACCGCGGCCGGCTCGCTTTGCCCGACGAGGGCGATTTTCTGGCCAAGGATCCGGTGCGCCTGATCCGCCTGTTCGCGCTCGCCGACCGGCACGGGCTCGAAATCCACCCGCTGGCGATGCGCGCCGCCGCCCGCCACGCCAAATTGATCGACGCCAAGGTGCGCGCCGATCCGGAAGCGAACGCCCTCTTTCTGGACGTGCTGACCAGCAGGCGCGACCCGGAGACGGTGCTGCGCTGGATGAACGAGGCCGGCATATTCGGCCGCTTCATTCCCGATTTCGGCCGCGTCGTCGCCCAGATGCAGTTCGACATGTACCATCATTACACGGTCGACGAGCATTCGATCCGGGCGATCGGCCTGCTGGCGCGGATCGAGCGCGGCGAATTGGAGGAGGAGCACAAGCTCTCCACCGCTTTGTTCAAGCTGATCGCGTCGCGCCGCGTGCTCTACGTCGCGGTCTTGCTCCACGACATCGCCAAGGGCCGCGGCGGCGATCATAGCCTGCTCGGCGCCGAGGTCGCGCTGGCGCTCTGCCCGCGGCTCGGGCTGACGCCGGCCGAGACCGAGACTGTCGCCTGGCTGGTGCGCTGGCATCTCTTCATGTCGGCGACCGCCTTCAAGCGCGACCTCGCCGACCCCAAGACGATCCAGGATTTCGTCAGCCAGGTGAAGAGCCTGGAGCGGCTGCGCCTGCTCTTCCTGCTCACCGTCGTCGACATCCGCGCGGTCGGGCCGGGCACCTGGAACAGCTGGAAGAGCCAGCTGCTGCGCGCCTTGTTCGACGCCGGCGAGGAGATGCTGCGCCTCGGCCACAAGCAGAAAGGCCGGCGCGAGCGGATCGCGGCGATCCAGGAGGAGCTGGCCCGGCGGCTGGGCTGGGACGAGAGCCGCTTCGCCCGCTTCACCTGGCGGCTGCCCGACAGCTACTGGCTGGCCGAGCCGATCGAGGTGATCGAGCGCAACGCCCGCTTCCTCGACGCCGACGACCGCAACGCCGAGGGCGCCGGCGCGGTCGAGACCCTGGTCCAGGCCGAGCGCGGCGCCACTTTGGTGTCGATCTACGCCAAGGACCAGCCCGGCCTCTTCTACCGGGTCGCCGGCGCAATCAGCCTGGTCGGCGGCAATATCATCGACGCGCGCATTCACACCACCGACGACGGCATGGCGCTCGACAATTTCCTGGTTCAGAACCTTGCTCGAGCGCCGGTCGCCGACTCCGGCCAGCTCGGGCGCCTCAGGGAGGAGGTGGCGCGGGCGCTGGCCGGGCACGAGCCCTCGGCCGAACGGCTCGCGGCGCGGGCGCTGCCGCTGAGGCGCGCCGAGGCGTTCCGAATCCAGGCCGCGGCCTTCGTCGATAACAAGGCGTCGAACCGTTACACGGTGATCGAGATCAACGCCCGCGACCGCGCCGCTTTATTGTTCGAGCTGGCGCGGGCGATCTACGTGTCGCGGGCGCTCATCCACAGCGCTCATATCGCCACTTATGGCGAGCGCGCCGTCGACGTCTTCTATCTGACCGACCTTGGCGGCGCCAAGATCGAAAGCCCGGCGCGGCTCAGGGCGCTGCAGGCCCGCTTGGTCAAGGCCGCCTCCCCCTCAGCCCCGGTGCCCGCGAACCGCAGGGCCGCCTGATCCCGCAAAAGAAAAGGGCCCCCGCCGTCGCCGGCGAGGGCCCTGTTCGTCCCGGTGCTTCGCTCAGAAGCGGAAGCGGCCGGTGATTCCGAAGGTGCGGGGCTCGGCCAGGAAGCTCGAGAAGAGCTGGTTTGCCGTGGCGAAGCTCGGCGCGCCGAAACCCGGCGAGGTGATGTGGGCGACCGAGTTCGAGCCCTGGAACGGGGTGTTGAACGCGACCTGCTGATAATCCTGGTCGAGCAGGTTCTGCGCCCACAATTCGACCGACCAGCGCCGGTCCGGCCCGCGCAGGCCAAGGCGTGCGTTGACCACGGCGAAGCTGTCCTGCTCCTTTTCGGGGAACAGGTCGGAGCCGGTGTTGAAATCGCCGGTCAGGCGGGTATCGGCATAGACCAGCAGCGATAGGCCGCTATTGCCGATGTCCGGCGTCCAGGTGATCGAGGCGGTCGCGGTATATTTGGGCGCGTTGGAGAGATTGTCGCCGGGCAACAGGAACAGAGCCGGGTCGAGCGGGGTGCCGGTGTCGCGGCCGATCAGGTCGTTGCGATAGCTGGTGTCGACATAGGTGAAGCCCGCGGTGACCTGGAGATCGGGGTGCGGATAGAGCGCCGCCTCGATCTCGATGCCGGTCGAAACCACGCCCGCGCGGACATTGTCCGCCGCGCAGCCGCCGGAGCCGGCCGGGTTGATTCCGCCGACCGGATCCTGGTCGGTCGTGCTGCCGCCATTGAGGCTCGAGCAGCCGTTGATGTTCTGGACCAGGAAGACCGAGCCGTTGAACGTGTTCAGCTGGAAATTGCTGAACGACTGGCGGAACGCCGCCACGTTGAGGATGAAGCTGCGGTTGGTCCATTTGAAGCCGGCTTCCCAGGCGTTTACCGTTTCCGGGTCGAACTGGAGGTTGGCCGTGTTGAAGCCGGCGCCGCGGCCGCCGGATTGGCGGGGATCGCCGGGCGCGAAGATCGGCAGGCCGAGCGCCGAGCGATCGAGGTTGAAGCCGCCCGCTTTATAACCGCGCGAATAGCTGGCGTAGAGGAGCAGCGAGCTGACCGGCTTGAACGAGAGCACGCCGGTGCCGGTCCATTCGCCCTCGCTGCGCGAGTCGGAAAGGTTGAGCGCATTCAGCGCGCTCGACGAATTGCCCTGGCAGGTGAGGTTGACGATGCCCTGGAAGAAGGGCTGTGCCGTGGCCGGCACCAGCCCGGCGGCGGGCCCGCCGGTCAGGAAGTTCGAAAAGGCCGCCTGCTGGGTCGGGCAGATGGTGTTGGTGTTGTTGAAATCGGCCGAGAAATCCTTGTTCTCGTGCGTGTAGCGCAGGCCGACCGTTAGGCTCAGATTGTCGGTGATGTTGAAGATGTTGTGGGTGAACACTGCCCAGTTGGTGCTGTCCTGGAAATAATTGGCATCGTCGTCGCCGACATTGTTGACCGTGCTGAGGCGATCGAGGCCGCTCAGCACAAGCGGACCGAAGCCTGCCCCCCCGCCGAACGCGGTGTTGATCGTCGCGCGGCCGGCCGCGCTCATGCAGCCCGGCGCGGTCGGGGTGCGCAAAGCGGGGTTGGGACTGATTGTCGCGACCAGGCGGCAGGCGGCGAAGGCGCCATATTGGCTGCCGAAGCGAAGGTTGTCGCGGACGTGAAGATCCTCGTTCGCGTAATAGCCGCCGACCAGCCAGTCGAGGAAGCCGCCGAAGGCCGAACCCTGCAGCCGAACTTCCTGGGTAAAGGTCTGGAAGTCGCGGAAGGCCTGGTCGTCGTCGTCGCGGCGCAGGATGTCGACGTTCGTATAATCGGTGTCGGACGGCGCGGTCGACTTGTAGTTGCGGAAGGCGGTGATCGAGGTCAGGTTGGCGCCGCCCAGATCCCAGTCGACCTGCAGCGAGACGCCCCAATCGGTGGTGCGGCCTTCATAGGTGGTGCCCGGCGTCAGCGAGAGGTCGCGCCGGAACGGGTCGCCGCGCGATGGGAAGGTGCCGCCGAGGCTGGTCAGCACGTCGACGATGCGGTTGCCGTCCGGCGATCCGCCGGCGCCCGGCTGGCGCACGCTGAAATCGCCCGGCACGCCCGGGGTCGGGTCGAACGTCTCGAGGAGGCCGACATAGACGGCGCCGCAGCAGGATTCGTTGCGCTGCGAATAATCGCCGATCAGGCGGAACGACAAAGCGTCGTTGGGTTCGAACAGCAATTGGCCGCGGGTGAAGAAGCGGTTGCGGTCGTTGACGTCCGATTCGGTGCCGCCCGCCGCGTTGACGACGTCGTAAAAGCCGTCGCGGCGCGTGTAGATGGCGTCGACCCGGAAGGCGAGCTGCTCGGAGATCGGCCCGGTGACGCCGATCTGGCCGCGAACATAATTGTAATTGCCGTAGGAGAGCTCGGCCGAGCCGCCGAAATCGAATTCGGGCCGGCGGGTGATGACGTGGATGAGGCCGGCCGAGGCGTTGCGGCCGAACAGCGTGCCCTGCGGGCCGCGCAGCACCTCGATGCGCTCGACCTCGCCGAGCTCGTTGAGGCCGATGCCAGAGCGCGAGCGGTAGACGCCGTCGACGAAGACCGCGACCGAGCTTTCGAGGCCGGGATTGTCGCCGACCGTGCCGATGCCGCGGATACGGGCCGAGCCGTTGGCCTCGGTACCGGTCGAGGAGACGAGCAGCGACGGGGCGAGCTGGTTGAGCTGGCGGATGTCGCTGGCGCCCGAATTCTGCAGCGCCTCGCCGCCGACGGCGGTGACGGCCAGAGGCACGTCCTGAAGGATCTGGCGGCGGCCGGTGGCGGTGACGACGATATTGTTGTCGTCGCCTTCGCCGGCATTCTGGACGGCGGCGGATTCGGTGCCGCCGGACGTGGTCGGCTGGGCTTCGTCCTGCGCATAGGCAAAGCTCGGCGTGACGAGCGCCGCGAAGCTCGCGGACAGCAGCCAGGTGTTCTTGGACATGTAGACCTCCCCAGAATTTTATCGTTGTTTGGCCGGGAAGCTAACGTGGACGGAAACCTTTCGCCAGCGGAAAAGCCCCGGTTTCCCGTTGGTTTGGGGGCCTTATGGCAAATCCGCAACAGAACAGTTTCATGCTGCAACGGACCGATTCCGCTGCCGTTACGGAAAGCCCGCTTTTCTCTGCCGCGCCTGAGGCGCCGCGCCGACGCAAATGCGCCGCCGGCACCGCGCGCGGCACCGCTTTTCATCCCGGCAGAGCGCTTAAGGGCCGGTTGCGGCCTATTTGGGGGCGAGCACCATCAGCATCTGGCGGCCTTCCATGCGCGGATGCTGCTCGACCTTGGCGGTTGCGGCGACGTCGGCCTGGACGCGCTGGAGCAGGCGCATGCCGAGCTCGCCATGGGCGAGCTCGCGGCCGCGGAAGCGGAGCGTCAGCTTCACCTTGTCGCCCTCGGCAATGAAGGAATTCACCTTCTTCATCTTGGTGTCGTAATCGTGGTCGTCGATGTTCGGACGCATCTTGATCTCCTTGATCTCCTGCGTCTTTTGCGACTTGCGGGCGAGGTTGGCCTTTTTCTGGGCCTCATATTTATATTTGCCGACGTCGAGGAACTTGGCGACGGGCGGATCGGCGTTCGGGGAAACCTCGACGAGGTCGAGGCCGAGGTCGTTCGCCTGCTCCATGGCTTCGGCGGTCAGCATGACGCCCAGATTCTCGCCATTCTCATCGATCACGCGCACCTTGGGCGAGACGATATATTCGTTGAAGCGAGGGCCGTTCATAGGCGGCGCCTGCGGGCGCCGGACGAGAGGGGGACGTATAGCAGTTTCTCCTAAAGCGGAACGTTCACCCTCCACCTAGTGAAGGGCGGGCACAATTGGAAGACTGCCCGCGCCGGGCAGGGCCGATTTCGCGGTGCCTGTGGCGATTCAGGCGCGCAAGTCGGGCGGCAGGGCTTCGGTCGCCAGCCGGTCCGCCACCGAGTCGAGCGACAGCACCTCCTGCCGCGCGTCGGGCCCGAGCGGGCGCAGGGCGACGCTGCCCTCCTCGGCCTCGCGCTTGCCGACGACGAGCAGATAGGGGACGTGGGCGAGGCTGTGCTCGCGCACCTTGTAGTTGATCTTCTCGTTCCTGAGGTCCGCCTCGACGCGCAGCCCCTTCGCCGCCAGCGCCGCCACGACCTGGCGGGCATAATCGTCGGCGTCGGAGACGATCGTCGCCACCACCGCCTGGACCGGCGCCAGCCACAGCGGGAAACGGCCGGCATGATGCTCGATGAGAATGCCCAGGAAGCGCTCGAACGTGCCCAGGATCGCGCGATGGAGCATCACCGGGCAGTGCTTCTCGCCATCCTCGCCGATATAGGAGGCTCCGAGCCGGTCGGGCATGACATAATCAAGCTGCAATGTGCCGCATTGCCAAGTCCGGCCGATCGCGTCGGTAAGGTGGAATTCGAGCTTGGGCGAGTAGAAAGCGCCCTCGCCGGGAAGTTCCGCCCAGCCATATTCGGGCCCGGCACGCCCCGCCAGAGTCACTGCCTCGCGGAGATCCTCTTCCGCACGATCCCACATTTCATCGCTCCCGAAACGCTTGTCGGGACGCAATGCCAGCTTGATCGCATAGCTTTCGAAACCGAGGTCCTTGTAGATCGTGTCGAGCAAGTCGCAGAACGCGCGAGTCTCGTCGACGATCTGATCCTCACGGCAAAAGATATGGCCGTCGTCCTGGGTGAACTGGCGCACCCGCAGGATGCCGTGCAGCGCGCCGTGCGGCTCATTGCGGTGGCAGCAGCCATATTCGGCGAGCCGGATCGGCAGGTCGCGATAGGATTTGATGCCTTGGCGGAAGATCAGGATGTGCGCCGGGCAGTTCATCGGCTTCAGCGCCATCAGATTGGCCGCGCCCGACAGGATCGGCGCGTTGTCGTCGGTGCCTGGCACCTCGTCCGGCACGACGAACATATTCTCGCGATATTTGCCCCAATGGCCCGATTGCTCCCACTGGCGCGCGTCCATCAGCTGCGGCGTCTTGACCTCGCGATAGTCGGCGGCGTCCAGCCGCCGGCGCAGATAAGCCTCGAGCTGGCGCCAGATGATATAGCCCTTCGGGTGCCAGAAGACCGAGCCGTGCGCCTCGGCCTGGAGGTGGAAGAGGTCCATCTCCTGGCCGATCTTGCGATGGTCGCGCTTGGCCGCCTCCTCGAGCCGGACGAGATGGGCGTCGAGCTGCTTCTTGTTGAGCCAGCCGGTGCCGTAGATGCGCGACAGCTGCGGGTTGTTCTGGTCGCCGCGCCAATAGGCGCCCGAGACGCGCGTCAGCCTGAACGCCTGCGGGTCGAGCTTGCCGGTCGAGGCCAGATGCGGCCCGCGGCACAAATCGAGCCAGCCGCCGGACCGGTACATGGTGATCGCCTCGTCCTGGGGCAGCTCCATCACCCATTCCGCCTTGAACGTCTCGCCCTGCTTCTCGAAGAAGGCGCGGACCTCCTCGCGCGTCCAGACCTCGCGCACCAGCGCCTCGTCCGCGGCGATGATGCGGCGCATCTCCGCCTCGATCGCGGGCAGGTCCTCCTCGGTGAAGGGGCCGCGCTCCGGCGTCGGCGCGAAATCGTAATAGAAGCCGTCCTCGGTGGCGGGGCCGAAGGTGATCTGAGTGCCCGGAAAGAGGTTCTGCACCGCCTCGGCGAGGACATGGGCGAAATCGTGCCGCGCCAGCTCGAGCGCGTCCGCCTCGTCGCGCGCGGTGATCAAGGCGAGCTCGCTGTCCTCCTCGAACGGCCGGGCGAGATCGCGCACCTCGCCATTGACCCGCGCCGCCAGCGCCGCCTTGGCGAGGCCCGGCCCGATCGCCGCCGCCACGTCCGCCGGGGTCGCCCCGCGCTCAACCTCGCGGACCGAACCGTCGGGCAGCTTGATCGAGAACATTTCGGACATTGGGGCCGTGCTCCTGCGGACGTTGGTGGAGAGCGCCATAGATGGGCGCCGAGGGCGGTTCAAGGAAAGCGCGCACCAGGCAAGCCGCCGATGGGCAAGATTTTCACGCAGGAGCGAGGTGCGGGGTGCTGGCTAACAATTCCGACCGGCAAATTATTGCCATTGCTAATGATCGCGCTCCGCCGCGCGCAAAGTCGTTCCGCGAGCGCCACGGACATGCTATGGAGCGGGCGCCGCGTCGCGACGGGCGCGGCGGTATGGAAGGGGGAGTGAATATGGTGAGGAAGCTCGTTTCCGCGACCGTCTCGGCCGCCCTTTGCGCGATGAGCGTGGCGCCGGCTCTGGCCCAGGATCATCGTTTCACCGGCTTCGATGCGCCGCAGGGCGCGACGGCGACCGTCAATCTGCGCATCCCGTTCGGCGGCCGCGCCGGGCCGTCGCGGACGACCTACGGTTTCACGCTCGGCTACGGCCAGACGATGGGCGGCCCGGCCTTTGACGGCCGCACCGTGACCCGCTCGGTCAACCTCGCCGACATTCGCTTCAACCAGCGCGGCGAGCTGCGCAACGCCAGGGTGGCGAGCTTCGATCTCGCCAATCTCGACCGCGACCGGCGCATGAACCTGACCGGCGGCGGCAGCACGACCTGGATCATCGTCGGCGTGATCGCCGGCGGCGTCGCGGTCTGCCTGCTCGCCGACTGCTTCGGCGGCGACGACGAGGCTATGCCGAACTAGGGTCCCAGAAGCGGCTTCAGGCCGGCGCGCCACCCTGCTAAGCGCGTCGGCATGATACGGATCGACTATCTCGCGGCGCGCGACGACGCGCTGCTCGCCTACCAGCACCGCCCCGGCCGCGGGCCGACCTTGGTCTTCCTGCCCGGCTATGGGTCCGACATGGAAGGGGGCAAGGCGGTGGCGCTCGACGCCTGGGCGGAAAGCCAGAGTCGGGCAATGTTGCGCTTCGATTATGGCGGCTGCGGCATCAGCGGCGGCGATTTCGAGGCGCAGACGCTGCGTATGTGGCTCGACGACGCATTGGCGATGATCGACCGGCTCGTCGAGGGGCCGGTCGTGCTGGTCGGCTCGTCGATGGGCGGCTGGCTGATGCTGCACGCGGCGCTGGCGCGGCCCGAGCGCGTCGCCGGCCTGGTCGGCATCGCCGCCGCGCCCGATTTCACCGCCTGGGGCTTTACCGAGACGCAAAAGCGCACCCTGCTCACGGAAGGCCGGCTGGTCGAGCCCAACCCTTATGGCGAGAAGCCTTTGGTCACCACCCGCGCTTTCTGGGAGAGCGGCGAGGCCTTGCGGGTGCTGCACGTCCAGCTGCCGATCGATTGCCCGGTCCGGCTGCTGCATGGGCTCGCCGATTCCGAAGTGCCCTATCAGCGCTCGTGGGAGCTGGCGCAGCAGCTGCGTTCAGCGGACGTGCAGCTCACTTACGTCAAGAAGGGCGATCATCGCCTGTCCCGCGACCAGGATATCGCCCTCCTGACCGCCACCGTCTCGACCCTGCTGGAGACTTTGTGATCCTGTCCCTGCTGGCGATCGCCGCCCTCCAGACCCCCCTTTCGGCAAGCGACACGGCGCGGCTGCGTGCCTGCACCGAGCTCGTCCGCACCGCGCCGCAGCAGGCGGCTGAGAGCGCCAATGCCTGGCTGGCCGAGCCGGGCGCGGCGCGCCTCTCCGCGCGGCGCTGCCTCGGCCTCGCTTATACCGCGCTCGAGCAATGGCCGGCGGCGGCGACGGTCTATCAGCAGGCGGCGCGCGAGGCCGACGCGGCGAACGACCCCGCCCGCGCCGATTTCCGCGTCCAGGAGGGCAATGCCTGGCTCGCCGCCGGCGAAGCAGGGCGCGCGCTGCAGGCGCTCGACGCCGTCCTCGCCATCCCGAACCTGACCCAGGCGCTGCGCGGCGAGGCCCATCTCGACCGCGCCCGCGCCCAGGTCGCGCTCGGCCAGGCCGATCGCGCCCGCCAGGATATCGACCGCGCGCTCCAGCTCGTCCCCGCGGACGGCTTCGCCTGGTATCTGTCGGCGGCGCTCGCCCGGCGCGCCAATGATCAGGGTCGCGCGCTGACGGACATCGCCCGCGCCCGCGCTCTCGCGCCCGACAATCCCGACGTGCTGCTGCTTGCCGGCACGATGGTGGGCGAGGCCGGCAATATGGCGGAGGCCGAGCGCCTCTACCGCCGCGTCGTCGAACTCTCCCCGGACAGCGAGGCCGGCCGCGCCGCCGCGGCCAGCCTCGCCACCGTCCGCGAGGTCGAGGTGCCGGCGCCGGCCACCCCTGCACCGGTGCAACCCGCCCCTACGCCCTCGACATCAACACCGCCCAGCCGCTCATCCTGAGTAGCCCCTTCGTGCCTGCCAAGGCAGGCGCTCAGGGTAAACTAAGAGCTTGTCGAAACGGCGTATCGAAGGACGCAGAGGTTTCCGCCGGGGTCCTTCGATACGGGCCTTCGGCTTCGCTCAGTCCCTCCTCAGGATGAGCGGGGTGGGGGTGGTCCGTCCCTCCCCGCGCACCTTCAGCTCAGGTAGAATTCGATCGTCGTCACGACGCGCACCTTCTGCAAGGGCGAATCGCCGCCGCCGCCGCCTTCCTCGGTGGCGGCGCCGTCGCGCGCGCCGATCGAGAAATAGCCCTGCGTCGCCGAGCGGATGCCGCCGACCGCGGTGCCCGAATCGCGGGCGAACTGCTCGGCGCCGCGGCGCGCGTCCTGGGTCGCGGTCGCGATCATCGCCGGCTTGATGCTGTTCAGCCTCGTGAAGCTGTACTGCATCGACGAGCCGTCCTGGATGGCGACGCCGCCCCGGATCAGCTCGACCTGGCGCGCATAGGCCCGGCGCGCGCGCATCACGTCGGTGGTGCGCAGCTGGATGCGGCGGGTGACGGTGACGCTGTTGGCGCCGCGATTGGTGTCGAAGAACTGGTTCACCGAGCCGCCGCCGTCGCTCACGGCCTCGGCGGGGAAGCCGGCGGAGCGGAAGAAGGCGATGATCGTGGCGGCGTCGCGGTCGCTCTCGGCCTGGACCTCGCCGAGCTCGCTGCCCTGGGCGTTGAAGCTGATCGTCCAGGTGGCGATGTCGGCGGTGACGTCGCGCTCGGCGAGGCCGCGCATGGTCACCGCGCGGTCGGCGAGCCGCGCGCGCCTCAGTCCGTCGCCGAGCAGGAAGCCGCCGGCGACGATGCCGATGGCGAGGACGGAGGCGGCGACGAGAAAGATCCGGCGATTGCCCTTGGAAACTTCGGACATGGCATTGCTCCCTGGCCGGCGCGAACCCAGTCGCGGCGGCACGGGGCCCCTATCTCACTTCATCGATGAACCGTGCATTTATAGCGACGAGTTGAGGCCAGGAATAATTTCGGACCGGTTCCGCGTGATCCAGGCGGCGAGGCTCTCGCGCCGCACAGAGGGATATTTGACCGCCGCGAAGGCCAAGAAGGCGTCGCGGTAGCGCAGCCAGGCGCGCTGGGCGTTTTGCAGGCTCGCCACCGAAATGCCGGGCGCGTCATATTGGCGCTCGTCCTCGAGCCTGGCGCGATAGGCCTGGTTCAACTGCAGATCCTCGGTGCCGAACTGGCCGGCGGTGAAGCGCGGCGCCCGCCCGTCCGACATGCGCTGGAGCATGTCGGCGAACTGGTCGCGCAGGCCCTGCTCGAGCCGGCCGCGGAGCGAGGCCGAGGCGAGGTCGCCCGCCGCCGAGGCCGCGACGAACTCCTCGAAGGCGCGTCGCAGCGGCTCGAACGCCTGCCTTTCCTCAGGCGTCCAGCGCGCGATCAGCGCCCTCAGCGCCGCCTCGCGCTGCGGCCGCGCCAGCGCCGCGCGGTGCGCCGAGCACAGGCCCTCGGCGAGACCCCCCCTGATGTCGTCGCAATAATGGAAGGCCGGCCCGCTGCGGGCCGCGCCGCGAAGCCGGGCCAGATGATTGACCCGCGCGTCATATTCGGCCGGCGCCAGCCCGGCGATGCCGCAGGCGAGGTGGATGGCGATGTCGAGGTCGCGCCGCGCCCCGGTGCCGTTGGCATAGATCGTCATCAGCATCGCCCGCCCGGCAAATGGCTCGAGCGCGGGATGGCCCGGCGCCTGGGTGAAGGCGCACGCCCGCGCCCGCGCCGGGTCGCGCCGGACGCCGATGCCATAATAGAGCGCTTCGGCGTCGCAGCCGCGCAAGGCGGCGGCGGCCTGCGCGTCGGGCCGGTCGGCGGCGGACGGCTCGCGCGTCCGCAATTGGCGGCACAAAGCCTGCGAGCCCGCATATTGGGGATCGCCCGCGCCCTCGCCGCCCGGATCGCCCCAGTCGAAGGCTGCGGGGCGCGGCGCCGGCGCCTGCGCGGCGGCGTTCTGGCCGTTCGCCTCGTTCGCAGGCGGAGAGCCGCCGCTGCACGATGCGAGCAGCGCCGACAAGATCAGGATCAGCTTGCGGTTGCCCCGCGCCCCTTCAGACATTTATGGTCCCCTTCGCCGCGCACGGCGGCGAGTCCATCAGCATGATGGAGATGAACCGTGCATTTATATCGGCGAGCTGAGGGAGCGGCAATGAAATATCTGCACACGATGATCCGCGTCTCGGACCCGGAGGATACGTTGCGCTTCTTCTCGCTCCTCGGTCTCGAGGAGGTGCGGCGGATGGAGAATGAGAAAGGCCGCTTCACCCTCATCTTCCTCGCTGCGCCGGGCGACCAGGACGCACAGATCGAGCTCACCCACAATTGGGACGAGGCCGGCTATGGCGAGGGCCGAAATTTCGGCCATGTCGCCTACGAGGTGGACGACGTTTACGAGACCTGCGCGCGGCTGATGGCGGGCGGCGTCACCATCAACCGGCCGCCGCGCGAGGGCCGCATGGCGTTCGTCCGCAGCCCCGACGGCATCTCGATCGAATTGCTGCAGAAAGGCGGCCATCTCCCGGTCGCCGAGCCTTGGGCCTCGATGCCGAATACGGGGCATTGGTGAGCGGCTGGACCGACCGGCGCTTCCTGACGCTGGGCGGCAGCCGCCTGCCAATCGTGCAGGCACCCATGGCCGGTGCCGGCGGCGTCGCGCTGGCGGCCGCGGCGAGCGAGGGCGGCGCCGTCGGCTCGCTGCCCTGCGCGATGCTGATGCCGGATGAGGCGAAGGCCCAGGCGGCCGAGGTCCGCGCCAAGGCGGAGGGGCCGCTCAATCTCAACTTCTTCTGCCACGTCACGCCCGACGCCGCCGACGACAGCGCCTGGCGCGCTTTACTTGCGCCGCTCTACGCAAAGGCCGGTGTCGCGGGGGGCGACGCGCCGCCATCGCGACGGCCCTTCGACGCGGCGATGTGCGCCGCCGTCGAAGAGATCCGGCCCGAACTGGTCAGCTTCCATTTCGGCCTGCCGGACGAGGCGCTGCTGGCGCGGGTGCGGGCGAGCGGCGCGCACATTCTGGGCAATGCGACCAATGTCGCCGAGGCGCGCTGGCTTGCCGCGCGCGGCGTCGACGCCATAATCGCCCAGGGCTGGGAGGCGGGCGGCCATTCCGGCGCCTTCCTCGGCGGCGATCCGGCCGAGCGGATCGGCCTTGTCGCGCTCGTGCCCCAGATCGCGGACGCCGTGGACGTGCCGGTGATCGCCGCCGGCGGGATCGGGGACGCGCGCGGCATCGCCGCGGCGCTGACGCTGGGCGCGGCGGCGGTCCAGCTGGGCACGGCCTATCTGCCCTGCCCGGAAAGCCTGATCGGCGCCGCCCATCGCGAGGGCCTGGCGGGCGATGCAGCGGCGCACACGGCCTTCACCAATGTCTATAGCGGCCGTCTTGGCCGTGGGCTGCCGGGGCCGCTGACCGACGCGCTCGGCCGGGTGCGCGAGGAGGTGCCGCCCTTCCCGCTGGCGAGCGCCGCGCTGGCGCCGCTCGGCCTGAAGCCGATGTGGGCGGGCCAGGCGGCTTCGCTCGGCCGGCCCGAACCGGCGCGCGCGCTTACCGAGCGGCTCGGCCGCGAGGCGCTGGCGCTGCTCGGCGGAAGGAGGTAATCGGCGGGCCATGATCGAGATCGTCCCGGTCGCCGTGCTGCGCGACAATTATGTCTGGCTGGTCCACGATCCGGCCTCGGGCGAGACGGTGGCGGTCGATCCCTCGCTGGCCGATCCGGTGCTGGAGGCGGCGGCGGCGCGGGGCTGGCGGATCACCCAGATCTGGAACACCCACTGGCATCCCGATCATACCGGCGGCAACGACGCGATCCGCGCCGCCACGGGCTGCACGATCACCGGCCCGGCCGAAGCGGAGCGGGTTTCGAAGATGGACCGCATCGTCGCCGGCGGCGATGCGGCGCGGATCGGCGATCTCGTTGCCGAGGTGATCGACATCCCCGCCCACACCGCCGGCCACATCGCCTTTCATCTGCCGGCCGTGCAGGTGGCATTCACCGGCGACACCCTGTTCGCGATGGGATGCGGCCGCCTCTTCGAGGGCAATGCCGCGCAGATGCATGCGAACATGCAGCGCCTCGCCGCATTGCCGCCCGAGACGCGCGTCTATTGCGGCCACGAATATACGCTCGCCAACGGCCTGTTCGCGCTCAGCGTGGAGCCGGACAATGGAGCGCTGGTCCGCCGCGTCGCGGAGGTGACGGAAGCGCGCGCCCGCGGCGAGGTCACGCTGCCGACGACGATCGCGCTGGAGCGCGCGACCAACCCGTTCATGCGGGCGAGGTCGGTCGAGGAGCTGGCCGAGCGGAGGGCGGCGAAGGACGCCCTCTGAGAACCTTCGTCATGCCGGACTTGATCCGGCATCCATCTTCTTGCGGCGGCTCCGGAAAGAAGGTGGACCCCGGATCAGGTCCGGGGTGACGGTTCCGGGGCGAACCCGCCCTCCTCAGCGCTTGTAAAGCGCGTCCAGCCGATCGCCGTAAATCCCCTTGATGACGTGGCGGCGAATCTTGATCGAGGGCGTCAGCTGCTCGTTCTCGACCGTGAACGGCTCGTCGGCGATGATGAAGCGGCGGACCTTCTCGATCACCGACAAATCCGCATTGACCCGGTCGACCGCGGCGCCGAGCGCCTTGACGTAATCGGGATCGTGGGCGAGCTCGGCGAAATCGCATTTGCGCCCCTGCCTGGCGCACCAGTCGGCCGTCCATTCGGGATCGGGCACGATCAGGCCGACGATATAGGGCCGCTTGTCGCCGGTCACCATCGCCTGGACGATCTCGGCCTGGAGGGTCAGCATCCCCTCGACCTTGGCCGGCGCGACATTGTCGCCCTTGTCGTTGACGATCAAATCCTTCTTGCGGTCGGTGATGACGATCCGCCCCTCGGGGTCGACATGGCCGACGTCGCCGGTGTGGAGCCAGCCGTCGACCACGGTCTTTTCGGAAAGCGCCTCGTTGCGCCAATAGCCCCGCATGACGAGCTCGCCCTTGCAGAGGATTTCGCCATCCTCCGCGATCCGGACCTCGGTATTCTTGAGCGGCGGGCCGACCGTGTCCATCTTGAGGCCGACGCTCGGCCGGTTGCAGCTCAAAACCGGCCCCGATTCGGTCTGGCCGTAGCCCTGGAGCAGGGTCAGGCCGAGCGAGTGGAAGAAGATGCCGACCTCGGGATTGAGCGGCGCTCCGCCCGAGACCATCGCCTTGATCCGGCCGCCGAACCGGGCCGCGATCCTGGGCCGGAGCGTGCGGCCGAGGAAGAAGTCCATCGGCCTGTCCCACAGGGGCACCGAGCCGGAATAGTCCTTGGCCCCGATCGAAAGCGCGCGGCCGAGCAGATAATTGGTCAGCTTGCCCTGCTTCTCGACCTGCTTGAGGATGCGCTGGCGAAGCACCTCGAACAGGCGCGGCACCACGATCATGATCGTCGGACGCACCTCCTCGATGTTGGAGGCGAGCTTCTCCAGCCCTTCCGAATAATAGATTTGCGCGCCGAGCCCGATCGGGAACATCTGGCCGCCGCTATGCTCATAAGCGTGGCTGGCCGGGAGGAAGGAGAGGAAAACCTCCTCGTCCCAGCCGAACTCCTCGGCGATCAAGGCCGTGCAGCCTTCGATATTATGGAGGATGGCGCCATGATGCTGCATCACCCCGCGCGGCGCCCCGCCCGTGCCCGACGTGTAGATGATGCAGGCGAGGTCGGCGCGGGCGAAATCGGCCTCGGCCGCGATCGCGTCGGGGGTGGCGCTCTCGGCGGCGATCAAGGCGTGCCAGTCGTGGAAGGCGACGTTGCCGGACTGGCCGCCGGGCAGCTTCTCCATGCCGATCACCGCCTCGCAGCTGTTCGAGCGGATCGCGGCGGGGAGCAGGTTCCGGGCCAGCTTCTGGGTCGAGACGATGACCGCGCGGGCGCCGCTGTCGTCGAGGATATGCTGATGGTCGCGCTCGGTATTGGTGATGTAGGTCGGCACGGTGACGCAGCCCGCGGCCATGATCGCGAGGTCGCAGATCAGCCATTCCGGCCGGTTCTCCGAGACCAGCATCACGCGGTCGCCGCGCTCGAGGCCGAGCCGCTTCAGCGCGGCGGCGAGCGCCGCGACCTTGCCGGCGGTTTCGGCCCAGCTGGCGGAGCGCCATTCGCCCCCCTGCTTGGCCCAGAGGAAGGGCTTGTCGCCCTGCTCCTTCGCCCGGGCGAAGAACATGGCGACGAGATTTTCGAAATGTTCGAGCTGGCGCATTCTCTCTCCCGCGCGGGTCTCTTGCCCGCGTCGCCGGTGCTTTCTAGCCGAAATGGGGACAGTTACTAGTAACTGTCCCCTGCCGCGCCGTAGCGGAAAGCGCCGACATCATTGCGCGACCCAGCTGCCTTCGCTCCTCGGATCGGCGGCGCCGACCCAGCGGCCGCCGACGCGCTCGATCGCATTGGCCTTGTAGCCGGGCTCGACGACGATCGTGTTCTGGCCGAGCGCCTGCAGCGCAGGCACCATCGCCTCGAGGCCGGTGCCGCGCTCGATGGTGACGCGGTCGCCGAGGCCCATGATCTGCGGCAGCGCGATCGCGTCCTGCGCGCTGAGGTCCCAGTCGATCACGCCGATGATCGCCTTGGCGACCTGGGCGATGATCGTGGTGCCGCCGGCCGCGCCGACGGCGAGCCGGACCTGCCCGTCGGGCCCGTAGACGATGGTCGGCGACATCGAGCTGCGCGGCCTTTTGCCGCCTTCGACGCGGTTGGCGATCGGAGCACCGTCGCGCTCGGGCACGAAGCTCAGATCGGTCAGCTCGTTGTTGAGAAACATGCCGTTCACCGTCAGGCCGGAGCCGAACACGCTTTCGATCGTCGAGGTGTAGGAGGCGACGTTGCCGGCGCCGTCGACCGCGACGAAATGCGATGTGCCCGCCTCGAGGTCGGCCGCCGCCGCCGCCCGCCGCCCGGCGCCGAGCGGTGTGCCGGCGGTGACGTGCGGGATGGTTCGCTCGGGCGAGATCAGCAGCGAGCGGGCGGCGAGATAGGCGGCGTCGGTGAGGCCAGCGACCGGCACGGACACGAATTCGGGGTCGGCGAGATATTGGTCGCGGTCGGCATAAGCGAGCCGCATGCTCTCGGCGATCAGATGCCAGGCGACCGGATTGTCGCGGCCGAGCGCGCGCAGGTCGAATCGTTCGACCTGCTTCAATATGGCGAAGACCGTGGTCGCCCCCGACGAGGGCGGGCCCATGCCGCAGATCCGGTAGCCGCGATAAGACCCGCAGACCGGGTCGCGCTCATGCGCCTGGTAGGTGGCGACATCGTCGGCCGTCATCGGCGAGGGATTGCGCTCGGCGGTGCGGGCCGTCTGCACCAAAGCCTGCGCGTCCGGGCCGGTGTAGAAGGCCTCGGGGCCGCGCGCGGCGATCCGCTCGAGCAAGGCGGCGAAATCGGGGTTGCGCAGCAGCGTCCCGACCGGCCTGGGCTGACCGTCCGGGCCGTAGAACTGGGCGCGGCCCCAAAGCGAGAGGCGGGCGAGCGAGCCGGGGCTGGACAGCATCCGGTGCATGCGCGGCGTGATCCGGAAGCCGTCGCGGGCGAGCCGGATGGCGGGCTGGAAAAGCCGCGCCCAGGCCAGCCGCCCGTGCCGTGCATGCGCCATCTCCATCAGCCGGATATTGCCGGGGACGCCGACGCTCAAGCCGCCGGGTATCGCCTCGCCGATCGGGCGGGGCTGGCCGTCGGGGCCGAGGAAATAAGCGGGCGTGGCGGCATGCGGCGCGGTTTCGCGACCGTCATAGGAGGAAAGATGGCCGGCACCCTGGTCGTGATAGAGAAGGAAGCCGCCGCCGCCGATCCCCGAGCTTTGCGGTTCGACCACGGTCAGCGCCACCATCGTCGCCAGCGCGGCGTCGGCGGCGGTGCCGCCTTCGCGCAGGATGACGGCGCCGGCTTCGGCCGCGCGCGGATCCGCGGCGGAAACGGCACCGGCCGCGGCGGCCGGAGCCTGCGTGCGCGTCGCGGGGGTCGTGCAGGCGCCGAGCAGAAGGGCGCAGGCGAGGAACAGGTTTCTGAGCATCATTGCGGCTTTTCAGTCCCAATGGCGTCCGTCAAGCGCTGGAAGCCGTCGCGGGCGAGCAGCCGCTTCAGGTCGCGGCCTATCTCCCGAGCCAGGCCGGGCCCGCGGTAGACGAGCGCGGTATAGAGCTGGACCAGGCTGGCGCCGGCGCGGATGCGCGCGAAGGCATCCGCGCCGGTCCCGATCCCGCCGGCCGCGATCAAAGGCAAAGCGCCGCCGCTCGCCCGCCGGAAATCGCGCAGACGCTGGAGTGCCAGCGCCTTCAGCGGCGCGCCGGAAAGTCCGCCCGCCTCGTCACGATGCTTCGAGGCCAGGATCGGGCGCGAGAGCGTGGTGTTGGCGACGATCACCGCGTCGATGCGGTGGTCGATCGCGGCGCGGACGATATTCTCCACTTCCGCCGGCTCCAGATCGGGCGCCACTTTGAGGAAGAGCGGCGGCCCGGCGCCGCGCGCCTCCGTCACCGCCGCGAGCAGCGCGTCCAGCGCGCCTTTGTCCTGAAGTGCGCGCAAACCCGGCGTGTTGGGCGAGGAGATATTGATCGTGAGATAGTCGGCGGCGCCGAGCATCGCCCGGACCCCCGCCGCATAATCGGCGATCCGGTCGGCGCTGTCCTTGTTGGCGCCGATATTGACGCCGACGATGCCGGCCCGCCGGTCGCGCCCGTCGAGCCGCGCCAGCGCCGCCGCCTGGCCTCGATTGTTGAAGCCGAGCCGGTTGATCACGGCCCGGTCCCGCGCGAGCCGGAACAGCCGCGGCTTCTCATTGCCCGCCTGGGGCAGGGGCGTCACCGTCCCCACCTCGACGAAGCCGAAGCCGAAGCCAAGCATCTGCCGGAACGCCTCCGCATCCTTGTCGAACCCCGCCGCCAGGCCGATAGGATTGGGGAATTGGAGCCCGGCGACTTCCACCGAAAGCGCCTCGTCGGCTGCCGCGGGCCGGCCCGGCGGCAGCCGCTTCAGCGCCGCGATCGTCAGCCGATGCGCCCGCTCCGCGTCGAGCGCGAAGGCGAGCGGGCGAAGGAGGGGGTAGAGCGCCATGCGCATCCCCCTTAACGTCATGCTGAACTTGTTTCAGCATCCATTCCGGAGACCGCTTAGCAGGCGGATGGATGGACCCTGAAACGAGTTCAGGGTGACGATTAGCGGTTGATTTGCTCTTCCTACGAGACCAAATGGCAATCGGAACGAATCAGTCCGATTGGAAATCATGCGCCTGTCCAGCCTCGCCGATTATGCCGTCGTGATGATGTCGGCCGCCGCGCGCCACTGTGGCCGCGCGAAGGTCAATGCGACGACGCTGGCGGCCGAGACCGGCATCCCGCTTCCCACCGCGCAGAAATTGGTCAGCCGGCTGTCGACCGCGGGCCTGCTCGAATCGAGCCGCGGCACCGGCGGCGGCGTCCGCCTCGCCCGTCCCCCCGCCTCGATCAGCCTCGCCGACATCGTCGAGGCGGTCGAGGGGCCGATCCAGATGACGACCTGCGTCGACACCGAACGCCACGAATGCGCATTGGAAGGCGCCTGCCAAGTCCGCCCGCACATGGGCGTGGTCAACGGCGCCGTGCGCGGCGCGCTCCAGGGGGTCAGCCTGTCCAGCCTCGCCTCCCTCCCCCCCGTTCGTCCTGAGCCTGTCGAAGGACGTTCCTTGTTTCCGGCGAAAGAAGGGAAAGGCTTCGACAGGCTCAGCCCGAACGGGTCGGGAGACAGTGCGCACGCATCGGATGCCCGGAGCGTGGCGCAATGAGCGAGGTCCGAAACCAGGAGGCGCAGGACGCGGTCGACCGCGCCTCGACCTACGAATGGGGCTTCACCTCCGACATCGCCCAGGATTTCGCGCCCAAGGGCCTCAACGAGGACACGGTCCGCTTCATCTCGGCCAAGAAAGGCGAGCCCGAGTGGATGCTGGACTGGCGGCTCAAGGCCTTTCGCGCCTGGCTGACCATGACGGAAGTGAGCTGGGCCAAGCTCGACATCCCGGCGATCGATTTCCAGGACGCTTATTATTATGCCGAGCCCAAGGCGAAGCCCAAGCTCGGCTCGCTCGATGAGGTCGATCCCGAGATCCTGCGCGTCTACGAGAAGCTCGGCATCCCGATCGAGGAGCAGAAGGTGCTCGCCGGCGTCGAGGGCGCGCGCAAGGTCGCGGTCGACGCGGTGTTCGACAGCGTCTCGGTCGCCACCACGTTCCGCGCCGAGCTGCTCCGCGCCGGCGTCATCTTCCTCTCCATCTCCGAGGCGATCCGCGAATATCCCGATCTCGTCCGCAAATATCTGGGCAGCGTGGTCCCGCAGCGCGACAATTATTTCGCCTGCCTCAACAGCGCGGTCTTCTCCGACGGCACCTTCGTCTACGTGCCCGAGGGCGTGCGCTGCCCGATGGAGCTCTCCACCTATTTCCGCATCAACGCCGAAAATACCGGCCAGTTCGAGCGCACGCTCATAGTGGCCGACAAGGGCAGCTACGTCTCCTATCTGGAGGGCTGCACCGCGCCGATGCGCGACGAGAACCAGCTCCACGCCGCCGTGGTCGAGCTCTACGCGCACGACGATGCCGAGATCAAATATTCGACCGTCCAGAACTGGTATCCCGGCGACGCCGAAGGCAAAGGCGGCATCTACAATTTCGTCACCAAGCGGGCGATGTGCGCCGGCAATCGCTCCAAGGTCTCCTGGACGCAGGTCGAGACCGGCTCGGCGATCACCTGGAAATACCCCTCCTGCATATTGAAGGGCGAATCCAGCGTCGGCGAATTCTATTCGGTCGCGCTCACCAACAACCGCCAGCAGGCCGACACCGGCACCAAGATGATCCACATCGGCGCCAACAGCCGCTCGACCATCGTCTCCAAGGGGATCAGCGCCGGCAAATCGAGCAACACCTATCGCGGCCTCGTCCGCGTCAACGGCGCCGCCGAGAACGTCCGCAACTTCACCCAGTGCGATTCGCTGCTTTTGGGCTCGGAATGCGGCGCCCACACCGTGCCCTATATCGAGGTCCGCAACCCGACCGCGCAGATCGAGCACGAGGCGACCACGTCCAAGATCAGCGACGACCAGCTCTTCTACGCCATGTCGCGCGGCCTCACCGCCGAGGATGCCGTCGCCCTGATCGTCAATGGCTTCGCCCGCGAAGTGCTCCAGCAGCTGCCGATGGAGTTCGCGGTCGAGGCGCAGAAATTGCTCGGGATCAGCCTTGAGGGGTCGGTGGGATGACATCCGAAGCGATCCAGACCTTCTTCGACCACTATGTCGATGCGTTTAGCCGGCGTGATATCGATGCGGTGATGAGTTTGTGGACTTTCCCGGCCACCATCACGACCCCCGCCGGATCCTTCGTCTTCGACGAGCCGGCCTTCCGGACAAACACCGAGGCGCTTTGCCGCTTCTATGATCGCCAAGGCACGGTCGAGGCGCGCAAGCGGGTTTCCGGCATTCATGAACTAAGCCCTGCTGTCGCCACCGTCACCACCGAGGACGAACTCTATGATGAGGAAGGCAGCCTGATCGCGGCATGGCGCCACGGCTATGTCCTGCGCGAAACCGCGCAGGGCATTCGTGCGATCGTCGCCGTCGCGGATGCCGAAATCGAGGGGTGGGCCGCGCGTGGCACGCCGCTGGGGAGCTGATTTGAAGTGCTGAAGATTGAAAACCTCCACGCCACCGTCGACGGCAAGGCCATCCTCAAGGGCATCAGCCTCACGCTGAACCCGGGCGAAATCCACGCGGTCATGGGCCCGAACGGCTCGGGCAAGTCGACTCTCGCTTATGTGCTGGCCGGACGGCCGGGCTATGAGGTCACGGAAGGCTTGGTGACTTTCACCCCGCCGTTCCCCGGCGAAGGCCGGGGTCCAGCCCTTGCTGAAAATGGCGGCGCGGCAGCGTCGCATCGGCGCGGCGCGCCGATCCTGGGCCCCGGCCTTCGCCGGGGAACGGACGCGATCGATCTGCTCGCGCTCGATCCGCACGAGCGCGCCGCCAGGGGCATGTTCCTCGGCTTCCAATATCCGGTCGAGATACCGGGCGTCTCCAACGTCCAGTTCCTGCGCACCGCCCTCAACGCCCAGCGCCGGGCGCGCGGCGAGGCCGAGCTTTCCGCCGGCGAATTCCTCAAGCTGGCGCGCGAGCAGGCCGATGCGCTGGACCTCTCCATGGACATGATGAAGCGCGCGGTGAACGTCGGCTTTTCGGGCGGCGAGAAGAAGCGCAACGAGATGGTGCAGATGGGGATCATCGATCCCCGGCTCGCCATCCTCGACGAGACCGATTCCGGCCTCGACATCGACGCGTTGCGGGTGATCGGCGCGGGCATCAACCGGATCATGCGGAAGCCCGACAAAGCGGTGCTGCTGATCACCCATTATCAGCGCCTGCTCGATCTGGTGAAGCCCGACTTCGTCCACGTGCTGGCCGGCGGCCGCATCGTCCGCTCGGGCGGGGCGGAGCTCGCGCACGAGCTCGAGCGCGAAGGCTATGGAGCGATGGCGGCGTGAAGAAGCGGATCGCCCGCGCCCTTTCCCGTCACCCCGGACGTGATCCGGGGTTCACCTTCCTTGCGGATGTTTTGGCTTTCCTACACCGGCATGGTCGTGCTCTGTTCCGAAGCATGACGCGTCGCCTGGCCTCGAACCCACCCCCCTCCGCCTTCGCAAATCGCCATTTTGACCCGGAAAAAGCGGACCTCTCGGCAACCCTCAACTTCCTCAACTTATTTCCGGTCGGGGCGTCGCGCTGATGCTGCTCGATCTTCCCTCGAATCGGACGGAGGCTTGGCGCTGGAGCGACCTTTCGGCGCTGCCGGGCTTGGCCGAGGCGGAGCCGACGGGGCGCGTGCCGGAGGATCTGCCGTGGCTCGATTGCGGCGAAGGGCCGCGCCTGCTGTTCGTCGACGGCGTGCTGCGCGAGGGCGAGATCGACATTGGCCGGCTGCAGATCGAAACCAGCCACCCGCTCGGCCGCCTCGCCGGCAAGTCAGGCTGGTCGCTCAGGCTCGGCCGCGATCACGCGCCGGCCGGGCTCGTCCAGATCGTCCATGTCTCGACCGGCGCCGCCGACCATCTCGCGGGCGAGATCATCCTCGACGATGATGCGCAGGCCTCGATCGTCGAGACTTTCGTCGGCGAAGGCTGGACCAATCGCCTGACCGATATGACGCTCGGCAAAAGCGCGCGGCTGATGCTCGGCCGGCGCGTGATGGGAAGTGTCGGCTTCGTCAGCTTTACCGACCGGGCCAGGCTCGGCGAAGGCGCCAGCCTGGTCGCGGCGACGCTCGCGTCGGGCGGGCGCGACACCCGGCTCGACGGCGAGATCGACCTGGTCGGCGAGGGCGCTTATGCCGAAGTGGCGGGCGCCCTGCTCGCCCGCGGCCGCCAGCGCCACGACGCCAATCTCGTCCTGCGCCATCTCGTCCCGCACGGGACCAGCCGCCAGATCTGGCGATCGGTTGCCGACGATAAGGCGGCCTGCTCGGTCGCCGCCCGGGTCGAGGTCGCGCGCGATGCGCAGAAGAGCGATGGCGAGCAGTCGCTCAAGGGGCTCTTGCTGGCCCGCTCGGCGACGATCAACGCTAAGCCCGAGCTCGAAATCTTCGCCGACGACGTCAAATGCGCGCATGGCGCCACCGTCGGCGAGCTCGACCGGGCCGCGCTCTTTTACATGGCAAGCCGCGGCATCTCGCCCGACGAGGCGCGCGGCCTGCTCACCCGCGCCTTCGTCGCCGACGCGCTCGACCGGATCGGGGCAGAGAAAGTGCGGGAAGCCTTTTACGCAGATGCGGAGCGCTGGTTTTCCCCTCTCCCACTTGGGGAGAGGGAGGGGCCCGCCGCCGAAGGCGGTGGGAGGGTGAGGGTATGAGCCTCCACCGCCCCGACCCTCACCCCCCCATTGCTGACGCAATGGGTCCCCCCCTCTCCCCAAATGGGAGAGGGACGGCGGCGCTCGACTGGCTCGCCGACTTCCCGGCGATCCCGCAAGGCTGGGCCTATCTCGACAGCGCCGCCACCGCGCAGAAGCCGAAGGCCGTGATCGATGCGATCACCCGCGGTTATGCCGAGACCTATGCGACCGTCCATCGCGGCGTCTACCAGCGCTCGGCCGAGATGACGGTGGCGTTCGAGGCGTCGCGGCGCCGCGTCGCCCGCTTCATCAACGCCGCCGCGCCCGAGGAGATAATCTTCGTCCGCGGCGCCACCGAGGGGATCAACCTGGTCGCGCAAAGCTGGGGCCGCGACAATCTCAAGGCAGGCGACCGCGTGCTGCTGTCGACGCTCGAGCATCACAGCAACATCGTCCCCTGGCAGCTCGCCGGCGCGGCCATCGATGTGGTGCCGCTGACCGCCGATCATTGCATCGACCTCGACGCGATGGCGGCGATGATCCGACCCGAGCACAAGCTCGTCGCGCTGGCCCATGTCTCCAACGTGCTCGGCTCGGTGCTCGACGCGAAGCGGGCGGCCGAGATCGCCCATTCGGCCGGCGCCAGGATCCTGCTCGACGGCTGCCAGGCGGTTCCGCGCATGCCGGTCGACGTCGCCGACCTCGATTGCGATTTCTACGTCTTCTCCGGCCACAAGCTCTACGGCCCGACGGGGATCGGCGTGCTCTGGGCGCGGGCCGAGATTCTCGACGCGATGCCGCCGTGGCAGGGCGGCGGTGCGATGATCGACAAGGTGACCTTCGAGAAAACCACCTATGCGCCGCCGCCCGCCCGCTTCGAGCCTGGAACGCCGCACGTCGTCGGCGTGATCGGGCTCCACGCCGCCATCGACTATGTCGACGCGATCGGCCTTCCCGCCATCGCCGCGCACGAAGCGGCTCTGGTGCGGGAGGCCCGCGACGCGCTCTCCAGCCTCAACTCGGTCCGCCTGTTCGGGCCAGAGGACAGCGCGGGCATCGTCAGCTTCGCGGTCGAGGGGGTGCATCCTCACGATATCGGCACCATATTGGACGAGAGCCGGGTGGCGATCCGGGCCGGGCATCATTGCGCCCAGCCGCTGATGGCCGCTCTGGGGGTCGATGCCACGGCGCGGGCGAGCTTCGGGGTCTATAACGGCAAGCAGGATGTCGAGGCGCTGGCGCGCGGCATCGAACGGGTGACGAGAATCTTCGGATGAACGAGGAACGCAGGATCGAGACCGAGGAAGTGGAGGCGGTAACGCCCCCGCCCAAGGCGCGCGTCGGCGAGACGTTCGAGCGCAAGCGCGACTATCTCGAGGGCTTCCTTTCGCAGAAGCCCGCGGAGCCGGTCGTCGCCGAGCCCGGCGGCGATCTCTACGAGGCCGTGATCGAGGCGCTCAAGGAGATTTACGACCCCGAAATCCCGGTCAACATCTACGATCTCGGCCTGATCTACGACGTCGAGATCACGCCCGAGCATCACGCCAAGGTGAAGATGACGCTGACCACGCCGCACTGTCCGGTCGCCGAATCCATGCCCGGCGAGGTCGAATTGCGCGTCGGCGCGGTGCCTGGCATCGGCGACGCCGAGGTCGAACTGGTCTGGGATCCGCCCTGGGACCCGCAGAAGATGACCGACGAAGCGAAGCTCGAACTGGGAATGCTGTGATGAGCGCTGAGACGAAAATCCGAGCCCGCCCCGCCGCGGTCGCCCTCACCCCCGCCGCCGAGGCGCGCATCACGGACCTCATGGCGCGCGCGCCCGAAGACGCGATCGGCGTCCGCCTGTCGACGCCGCGGCGCGGCTGCTCGGGCCTCGCTTATTCGGTCGATTACGTGACCGAGGAGCAAAAGTTCGACGAGAAGATCGTCACCCCCGGCGGCGCCTTCTATATCGATGGCGCCTCGGTCCTCTACCTCATCGGCTCGACCATGGACTGGGTCGAGGACGATTTCGCCGCCGGCTTCACCTTTGAAAACCCCAACGCCAAGGGCGCCTGCGGCTGCGGCGAGAGCTTCACCGTCTAGCACGCCCTTTCCATTCCGGCCCCGGCAGGGCAGGGTCGCTTCGTCCAGGGGTGGGGAGGGAACGGGATGAGTCGCGGGATATTGCTGGTCGCCGGCGCGCTGGCCGCGATCGTCGCGGCGCGGGCCGCCATCGCCAATGACAGCAGCGCGGAGAAGGCCGCGGGCGGCCTCGTCCTTCGCCAGAACGGCGACATCGACATGGTCTCCGAGGATCTGTTCGTCTCGGCCGCGCAGGTCCGCGTCCGCTACGTCTTCCGCAACCGCGCGGCGCGGGCGCAGCGGATCACCGTCGCCTTCCCGATGCCGGACCGCGAGCTCTCCTACGAGATGGAAAGCGAGGTCGCCTATCCGGGCGATTTCCACACGTTCGTCGAGGGGCGCCCGGTCCGCATGAGCGTCGAGCGCAAGGCCGTGGTCGGCAATGTCGACCTGACCGCCGAGCTCGTCCGACTGCGCATTCCGGTGGCGCCGCCGGAGGGCGAGCGGGCGGGCGTTATCGCGGACGCGATCGGCCGCCGGCCCGCCGCCGTGCAGCAGCGGCTCGCCCGCTTGGGCCTGATCGACGCGGCCAGCCTCGCCGATTCCTCGCACCAGATCATTCCGATGTGGACAGTCAAGGAGACCTGGCATTGGGACCAGGTCTTTCCCGCCGGCCGCGACCTTCGGGTCGAGCATCGCTACCGGCCCGGCGTCGGCGGCACCGCCGGCGTGCCGCTCGCCCACCCCGACTGGCGCAACGGCGAATATGGCCGGGAAGCGCAGGCCGAATATTGCACCGATCGCGACTTCCTCGCCGGGCTCGACCGGATGAGCGCGCGCGCCGAGCGCGAACGGGCTAATTATCCGATGGAGCAGAGACTCCGCTACATCCTCACCACCGGCGGCAATTGGCGCTCGCCGATCGGCGATTTCCGGATGGTGGTCGACAAGGGCAGGGTCGACAATCTGGTCAGCTTCTGCGCCGAGGGCGTCCGCCGGATCAGCCCGACCCAGTTCGAGGTCCGCCACCGCAACTGGCGGCCGGATCGCGACCTCGCCGTGCTGCTCGTCACGACGATCCCGGAATAGGGCCTGGCATCTTTCGCGGGCGGGCCGGGCCGGCTAGGGCGGGAGCATGCACCCCGATCTCTCCCACATCGAAAGCTGGATCTTCGATCTCGACAACAGCCTCTATCCGCACAGCTGCAACCTGTTCGAGCTGATCGACGTCCGGATGGGGGAATATATCCAGAACCTGCTTGGCGTGGACGCCGTCGAGGCGCGGCGCGTGCAAAAGGATTATTTCCACGCCCACGGCACCACGCTCGCCGGGCTGATGGCCTCGCACGGAGTCGCGCCCGGCGACTTTCTCGATTTCGTCCACGACATCGATCTTGCCCGCGTCACCGCCGATCCGGCTTTGGTCCCGGCGCTCGATGCGCTGCCGGGGCGCAAATTCGTCTTCACCAATGCCAGCGAGGATTATGCGCGCCGCGTGCTGGAAAGGCTCGGGCTCGCCAATGCGTTCGACGGCCTGCACGACATCCACGCAATGGCCTATGTGCCCAAGCCCGATCCCTCCGGCTATCGCACGATCTGCGAGGCGCACGGCATCGATCCGGAGCGCGCGCTCTTCGCCGACGACATGGTCCGCAATTTGAAGCCGGCTAAGGCGATCGGCATGACCACCCTGTGGGTCGACAATGGCTCCGAGCAGGGTCCCGATGTCGCCGGGATCGAGTTCGTGGATTACCGGACCGGCGACATTGCCGGCTGGCTGGGCGCGTTGCTGGGGGAGAAGGTGGCATGACATCGCAGCTTCAAACCATAATCGACGCCGCCTGGGAGGCGCGCGAAGGCCTCGGCACCGCGACGAAGGGCGAGGTCCGCGACGCGGTCGAGGCGGCCTTGCGCCTGCTCGACGACGGCGAGGCGCGGGTGGCCGAGAAAAGCGACGGCGGCTGGACGGTCAATCAATGGCTGAAGAAGGCGGTTTTGCTCTCCTTCCGGCTCAACGACAATGCTTTGATCCCCGGGCCGGGCGGCACCGCCTGGTACGACAAGGTCCCCTCCAAGTTCGAAGGCTGGGACGCCGGGCGCTTCCGCGCGGCGGGCTTCCGCGCGGTGCCGGGCGCGATCGTCCGCCGCGGCGCCTATATCGGCCGCAACGCCGTGCTGATGCCGAGCTTCGTCAATATCGGCGCCTTTGTCGATGAGGGCACCATGGTCGACACCTGGGCGACGGTGGGAAGCTGCGCGCAGATCGGCAGGAATGTCCACATCTCCGGCGGCACCGGCATCGGCGGCGTGCTCGAGCCGCTGCAGGCGGGCCCCGTCATCATCGAGGACAATTGCTTCATCGGCGCCCGCTCCGAGGTCGCCGAGGGCGTCGTCGTCGAGGAGGGCGCGGTGATCTCGATGGGCGTCTTCCTCGGCGCCTCGACCAAGATCGTCGACCGGGCGAGCGGCGAGGTGATCTACGGCCGCGTCCCCGCTTATTCGGTGGTGGTGCCGGGCACGCTGCCGGGCAGGGACGGCGGCCCGCACCTGGCCTGCGCGGTGATCGTCAAGACGGTCGACGCCAGGACACGATCGAAGACGGGGATCAACGAATTGCTGCGGGATTGAAGGCGGTGCGCGCGGGGCTTTGGCTGGCGTTCCTGCTCGCGGCGAGCCCCGTCGCCGCCCAAGAGCAGGCGCCGCTCACTTATGGCGAGTTGCGCACGCTTCCCGACGAGGCGCTGGCGCGGCGGCTGTTCGGCGCGCTCGCCCCCGACATCGTCCTCAGCCTGCGCCTCGACTGGCCGAGCAGGCCGTCGCTCATGCAAAGGGCCAGCATCTGGGCGTGGACCCGCCCCCGCCCCTCCTACGGGCGGGGCCTGTGCGAGACCGACCGGTCGGTCCTCTCTTTCGAGCGCGACCTTCTGAGGGGCTCTGGCCTCAGTCGCGAGAATCCGGCGATGCGCCTCGTCAGGATCGAGACCAAGACCCAGTATATCGTCCTCGACCGCGCTCTCGCCGAGGGCCGGACGCAGCCGGATCCGGACCGTCCCGGCGCCTGGGCGGCGGGTTGCGACGGGCTTGATCCCCGGCGCGACAGCGTCCCTGCCGACTCTCCCTATCAGCTGATGCGAGCCTATGCGTTGGTCAACGAGCTGGGCGCGGCCGCCCGCGCCGGACGGGCGCACGTGCCGCTCGATTGCAGCCACATGCGCTGGCCCGGCCCGCAGCCGATCGACGAGGCCGAATGCCTGCGCGCGCTGCGCCATCTCGGCAATCGATCGGTGGGCTGGGTCAGCGAGTGTCGCGGCATTCCGGTCGCGGCCAATTGCATTCGCGTCCTCGACGGCGAAATCTTCATCGAGTTCAGCCTGAACCAGGGCCAGCAGCCGATCGCGATCGCGATCCGGGGCGTCGAGGACAACCGCGCCGTCGAATGATTGGCCGCAACTTTCGGGAGGCGCAGCCGGCGCGCCTCGGCTAGGGCCGGGCGATGAGCGGCAAGACGATGAGCGGCGCGGACTGGGCGATCTTGCTCATCCTCTCTGTGCTGTGGGGCGGCTCCTTCTTCTTCATCGAGATCGCGATTCCGACGGTCGCGCCGTTCACTTTGGTGCTGATCCGGGTCGTCATCGCCGCCGCCTTCCTGTGGGCTTTCCTGCTCGCGCGGCGCGAGCGGCTGCTTCTGCCGCCCGGCACGCTCCTGGCCTTCCTGGTCCTCGCCTTGCTCAACAACGTCATCCCCTTCGTCCTGTTCGCCTGGGCGCAGATCCACATATCGGGCGGGCTCGCCTCGATCCTCAACGCGACCACGCCGATCTGGGGCGTCGTCGTCGCCCATCTCCTCACCGCCGACGAGAAAGCGACGCCCGGCAAGGTCGCCGGCGTGCTGCTCGGCTTTTCCGGCGTCGCGTTGATGATCGGCACCGATTTCCTCGGCGAGATCGGCCGCGGCCTCCTCGCCCAGCTCGCCTGCCTGGGCGCGACCCTCTGCTACGCGCTCGCCGGGGTGTGGGCGCGCCGATTCCGGGGCATGGGCGTGCCGCCAATGGCGGTGGCGACCGGCCAGCTCAGCGCCGCGGCGGTCGTCATGCTGCCTTTGGTGCTGGTCTTCGAGCCGCCCTGGCTGGCTTCGGCGCCGTCCGCCGAGGCCTTGTGGGCGCTGATCGCGCTGGCGCTGTTCTGCACCACCTTCGCCTACATCCTATATTTCCGCCTGCTCGCCTCGGCCGGCGCGACCAATTCGCTGCTCGTCACCTTCCTGATCCCGATCACCGCGATCCTGCTCGGCGCGCTGCTGCTCGGCGAGCGACTCGAGGCCCGCCACTTCGCCGGCATGGCCCTGATCGGCGCCGGGCTGGCGGCGATCGACGGGCGGCTGTTCAGGCGGCGGCGCTCCTTTGAGAGTCATCCCGGCCTTTGAGAGTCATCCCGGCGAAGGCCGGGACCCGTAAACGCCGCCCAGAAAATATTGGGTAGAAGCGGCGGCGGCCGTTTTCCGACCGACATGTTCATCGGTCCCGGCCTTCGCCGGGATGACTAAGAGCGCGGGGCCAGATCCTGGGGACGGGCGATTCGGCGGCCGGATTTCCCTGCGAAGTTGACAAAGATGACAGTTCCCATTGGTGTGTCATCCTGGCCCGAAAAGGCGTCTCGCACGGGCGCCCGCATGCCTTGATTTTCCCGATGAGAAGGAGCCGGCCGCCATGGTGCCGGGTGAAATCCAACTTTTAAAGGCCAGTCCCACGGTCAGATTGCGCGCGGCGGGATGTACTGGAACTCGATCAGATAGATGTTCGTGCCGCTGCCGTGCCTTGCGACTTTGAGGAGGTCGACGACGCCCAGGAAGCCCGAGCGTCGCGCCAGCGCGCCGGTGATGTCCTCGAGCGCGATTGGCTGAATGGATTCGACGACGATGTGGCCATGCTCCATCGGATAGATGCCGCCCACCTTGACGTGCGGCCTTTGCCAGATCCGGACCGTGCAGGTGATCCGCCCCTCTTTTATGCCCTGGCGCAGGCGCTTGGCGAACAGCATCGTTTAACCCGGATTCGCTTCCCGGAGCAGCCGCGCCGCGCGCTCGCCGCTCCAGTCGGCCATGCCGGTCATCCGCCAGACCTCGCGTCCTTGCGCGTCGTAGAGGATGGTGGTCGGCAAGGTATCGAGGCGCAGGCCCATCATCAGGTCCATGCGCGAATCGAGATGGGGCTCGAGTCGCTGGAAATTGCGCGCGGCGAAGAAGTCGGCGACCTTGCGGCGGCCGTCGTCGGCGTCCTGGCTGACCGTCAGCACCTTGATCGCGTCGCCCTGGCGCAGGGCGAGCGCGTCCAGCGACGGCATCTCGACCACGCAGGGGCCGCACCAGGTCGCCCACAGATTGACCAGCAAAGGCCGGCCGCGGAACGCCGAAAGGCGCATCGGCCGGCCGTTGCCGTCCTCGAAGGCGGTATCGGGCGCGGCGGTGCCGGCATGGCTGCGGTCGAGCCGGCCGGTGGGATAGCGCGGGTGGCCGGGCGCGGCGACATTGCCGGGCGGTGGCGGCGCGGGCGCGACGGCAGCCGCGGGCGCATTGCCTTGCGGGCCTGCCGCCTTTTGCCTATCGCATCCGGCCAGCGCGAGGCCGATCAGGAGGCCGGGGAGAAAGGCGATTACAAGCCGCAAGGATCAGGACTCCAATATTATGTGGGGCGGTCGGTTCTCCGAAGGGCCGTCCGAGCTGATGCGCGCGATAAATGCCTCGATCGGCTTCGACAAGCGCTTGTGGCGGCAGGACATCGCCGCCAGCCGCATCCACATCGCCATGCTCGCCGCGCAAGGGATCGTCTCGCAGGAGGATGCCGACGCGATCGAAGAGGGGCTCGACAGGATCGAGGACGAATATGAGAGCGGAGGCGTGCCCGAGGATGCGGCGCTCGAGGACATCCACATGCATGTCGAGCACCGCCTGGCCGAATTGATCGGCCCGGCGGCGGGCCGGCTCCACACCGCCCGCTCGCGCAACGACCAGGTCGCGACCGACTTCAAGCTCTGGGTGCGCGACGCGATCGACGCCGCCGATCAGGAGCTGGCGGCGCTGCAGCGGGCGCTGGTGACGCGCGCCGCCGAGCATGTCGCCACCGTCATGCCGGGCTTCACCCACCTCCAGTCCGCCCAGCCGGTGACATTGGGCCACCATCTCATGGCCTATTACGAGATGCTGCGCCGCGACCGGTCGCGCTTCGCCGACTCCCGCGCGCGCCTCAACGAATGTCCTTTGGGCGCCGCCGCTCTGGCCGGCACCGGCTTTCCCATCGACCGGGAGGCGACCGCCTTGGCGCTCGATTTCGAGCGGCCGAGCGCCAATTCGCTCGACGCGGTGTCTGATCGGGATTTCGCGCTCGATTATCTGATGGCCGCCTCCCAATGCGCGCTTCATCTCTCCCGGCTCGCCGAGGAGCTCGTCTTGTGGGCGAGCCAGATGTTCGGCTTCGTCACTTTGTCCGACGCTTTCTCGACCGGCTCCTCGATCATGCCTCAGAAGCGCAACCCCGACGCGGCCGAACTGGTGCGCGGCCATGCCGGGCGGATCGCCGGGGCGATGGTCGCTCTGGTCACGGTGATGAAGGGGCTGCCGCTCGCTTATTCGAAGGACATGCAGGACGACAAGGAGCCGGTCTTCGAGGCCCATGATTTGCTGTCGGTGTCGCTCGCGGCAATGACCGGCATGATCGAAACCACCACCTTCAACGCGGAGCCGATGCGCGCCGCCGCGCAGGCCGGTCACGCCACCGCCACCGACCTTGCCGACTGGCTGGTGCGCGAGGCCGGCGTGCCGTTCCGCGAGGCCCATCACATCACCGGCCGCGCCGTCCGCCTCGCCGACGAGCGCGGGGTCAAGCTCTGGGAGCTGCCGCTGGAGGCGCTCAAGGAGATCGACGGGCGGATCGAAGCCGGTGTTTTCGCGGTGCTTTCGCTCGACGCATCGGTTAAGAGCCGGACCAGCTTCGGCGGCACCGCGCCGGCGCAGGTCAGGAAGCGGATCGAGGCGGCGAAGAAGATGCTTGGGATGCGGGAATGAAGCGCGCGGCGCTCTTGCTGGCGCTCCTGCTCGGCGCCTGCGGCCTGCGCGAGCCGCTGCGTCCGCCCCCCGGCCAGAGCATGCCGCCGGCGCCGTCGATGACGAGCGAGCCGCTGACCACCGACCAGTTGCTGGCGCCGCCGCCGGTCGCCCGCCCCGGCCGCGTCGACGAATTGCTGCGCCGCTCCGAGGAGCGCGAAGACGACCGCTTCGACCTGCCGCCGGGCGACATCCCGGTCGACGACGGCCCGGCCAACACCAGCGCCGCGGACCCCGAATGAAACCTGTCCGCAAGGCCGTCTTCCCGGTCGCGGGCCTCGGCACGCGCTTCCTGCCCGCCACCAAGGCGATCCCAAAGGAGATGCTGACCGTCGTCGACCGGCCGCTGATCCAATATGCGGTCGAGGAGGCGCGCGAGGCCGGCATCGAGCAGATGATCTTCGTCACCGGCCGGGGCAAGAGCGCGCTCGAGGACCATTTCGACATCTCCCACGAGCTCGAATCGGTCATGACCGGGCGCGGCAAGCCGCTCGACGCGCTCGCCGGCACCCGCTTTCCGCCCGGCGCGATCGTCTCGGTGCGCCAGCAGCAGCCGCTCGGCCTCGGCCATGCCGTCTGGTGCGCGCGCGACATCGTCGGCGACGAGCCGTTCGCGGTCCTCCTCCCCGACGATCTCATGGTCGGCGAGCCCGGCTGCCTTGCGCAGATGGTCGCCGCTTATGACCGGGCGGGCGGCAACATCGTCTGCGCGCAGGAGGTGCCGCGCGAGCGCACCGCGAGCTACGGCATCGTCACGCCGGGCGCCAGCGTCGGCCGGCTGACCGCGATCAAGGGCCTGGTCGAAAAGCCGCAGCCGGCGGACGCGCCCTCGACGCTGGCCGTGGTCGGCCGCTACATCCTCCAGCCCGAGGTCATGCCGATCCTCGGCGCGCTCGGCGAGGGCGCCGGCGGCGAGATCCAGCTCACCGACGGCATGGCCGCCTTGATCGGCAGGCAAAGCTTCCACGCTCTGACCTTCAACGGCGAGCGCCACGATTGCGGCGACCCAACGGGCTTCGTCCGCGCCAATCTCGCGCTGGCGCTCGGCCGCGAGGATCTCGGCGCCGAGCTCCGCGCCTGGCTCGCGGCGCGGGAATGACCTGCACGATCATTCTCGTCGGCGACGGGCCGCCGCGGATGCTCAGCAAGAAAGAAGCGCTCGCCTATCGCGGCCCGGGCTTCGTCTGGACCCATGTCGAGAGCGCCAGCGACGACGAGCTGCCGGTGCTGTTCAGTCCGGACATACCCGATGTCGCCGCCAACGCCCTGGTCGCGACCGAGACGCGGCCGCGCTGCGACCGCATCGAGGAGGGCGCGATCGTCAACATCCGCGGGCCCGCCGCGGTCGAAACCGAGGATTCGGACCGTTTGGTCTCGATCCGGATGTGGGCGCGCGCGGGCAAGGTCGATTCGGTGACGCGCCGGCCGCTCGCCGCGACCGCGAAGGTGACGGCGCGTATGGAGGCCGGCAACATCCTCGATCCGGGCGACCTCGTCGCCGGCTTCGCCCGCGAGATCAGCGCCGCGCTCGACCCCCAGGTCGCCGATTGCGAGAGCGAGCTGACCGACGGCAACAAGTTCCGGTTGCGCAGCGCGATCACCTCGATCCGCTCCGAAGCGATCGCCTATCGCCGCTTCGTCGCGCCCGACCGCGACGCCCTTATCACGCTGGCCGCGCTCGATTTCGACTGGCTGGCCGAGGACGACCGGCTCCACATCCGCGAGGCCGCCGACCGCTTCGCCCGCATGGCCGAGGAGCTCGAGGCGGTGCGCGAGCGCTCGGCCCTGCTCCACGAGCAGCTCACCGACCTGCGCGCCGAGGAGATCGACCAGCGCGCTCTTTTGATCTCGATCGTCGCCTTCATCTTCCTGCCTTTGACCTTCCTCACCGGCCTCCTCGGCATGAACGTCGACGGCATCCCCTATGCGCACACCCATTATGCCTTCTGGGGCGTGGTCGGCGTCTGCGTGCTGATCGCGGTCGGCGTCATCGCCTGGTTCATCCGCCGCCAGTGGCTGCGGCGCTAGGGGGACGGGAAAGGGGACAGTGGCCGGGAAAGGGGACAGTCACTTTCACGCGCCGATGCCTGAAGGCTCGTGCGAGAGTGCCGAAAGTGACTGTCCCCGGCTCCCGCGGCGCGGCCGGAAGGGGACAGTCACCTTCACGCGCCGGCGAGGGGACGAGGACAGTCACTTTCAGCCGCCGCGTTCGAAGTTTTGCGACGCCGTGCCGAAAGTGACTGTCCCCGTTCGGAGATCACGCCTCCAGCTCGACGTCCCAATAGAGATAGTCGCGCCAGCTTTCGTGGAGGTAATTGGGCGGGAAGCTCCGGCCATGCTCCTGGAGCTGCCAGCTGGTCGGCCGGAAGGGGTGGCGGCGGATGCGCATATGGGCCTGCAAGGGGGTGCGGCCGCCCTTGCGAAGGTTGCAGGGCGCGCAGGCTGTGGCGACATTGTCCCAGGTGGTGCGGCCGCCCTGCGCGCGCGGCACGACATGGTCGAAGGTCAATTCCTGCGGGTCGCCGCAATATTGGCAGGCGAAGCGGTCGCGCAGGAAGAGGTTGAACCGGGTGAAGGCCGGATATTCGCTGGGCCGGACATATTGGCGCAGCGCGATCACGCTCGGCAGGCGCATCGAGCGGCTCGGGCTGTGGACCTCGCGCTCATAAGCGGCGACGATGTCGACCCGCTCCAGAAAGACCGCCTTGACCGCGGTCTGCCACGGCCACAGGCTCAGCGGATAATAAGAGAGTGGCGTGTAATCGGCGTTGAGCACGAGAGCGGGGCAGCCTTCGGGGTGCCGGAGAAGGTCGGGATGGTACAAGCCAAATCGCTCCCGTTTCTCGGAAAAAGTCGTCCGAAAAACGCCGCCCCACGAAGCCTGTCGCACCCAGAACGCGGGAGACTGGGCTTTCCGCCGTCCTCTCCTGGTCCGCCACGCACTCACCGCTTTGCATGACGCCGTCATGACACCATAAGCACTGACTCCCGGTCAAGCGCAAAAGAAGGCTTCGAAAATTGCACGCCGTCACCCGCTTCGCGCCGAGCCCGACCGGGCGGCTGCATCTCGGCCATGCTTATTCGGCGCTGCTCGCTCATGATTTCGCGAGGCTGCGGGACGGCACCTTCCTCCTTAGGATCGAGGATATCGATCCCGGCCGGGTGCGCGCGGAATATGTCGACGGGATCATCGAGGATCTGCTCTGGCTCGGCCTCGAATGGGACGGCGAGATGCCCTATCAGTCGGAGCGGCTCGCCATTTACGCCGAGGCGCTGGAGCGGCTCGGGGCGGAGGGCCTGCTCTATCCCTGCTTCTGCACCCGCGCCGAGATCGCCGCCGAGATCGCGGCGAGCGCGGCGGCGCCGCAGGGCCCCGACGGCCCTGTTTATCCCGGCACCTGCCGGGGTCTGGCCGAGCCCGATTTCTCGCGGCCGCATGCCTGGCGGCTCGACGTCGCCAAGGCGATAAAGCGGGCGGGTCCGCTCTACTGGATGGACGGCGACACCGAGGTCCAGGCCGAGCCCGGGCGCTTCGGCGACGTCGTCCTTGCCCGCAAGGACGCCCCCGCCTCCTACCATCTCGCGGTCACACTCGACGATGCGGCCCAGGGCGTGACCGACGTCGTGCGCGGCCGCGATCTCTTCGCCGCCACCGATGTGCACCGGCTGCTCCAGGCCCTGCTCGGCCTGCCGACGCCTCTCTATCATCATCACGACTTGCTCACCGATGCCGATGGCAACCGCCTCGCCAAGCGCCACGGCGCCCGCACGCTCGCCGACCTGCGTGCCGCCGGCGCCGATCCGGACGCGCTGGTGGCGGCGCTGCGGCGCGGCGAATTGCCCGCTGGATATTCGCGGGCGGAGGCGTAAGAGGCCCGATTCATGAAGTGGATTCTCATCCCGCTCATCGTGCTCGCCGCCGGCGCCACCTTGTTCGTCCTGATCAAGGGCGTGGTCGGCATGGCGCAGGGCAAGGACATTACCGGCCAGCGCTCGCAGGCGCTGATGCAGAAACGCATCCTGTTCCAGGCGATCGCCATCCTGCTCGCCGTCGCCTTGCTGCTGGTCGCGAGCGGCTGAGGCCCGGCCCTGGTCCGGCTCAACAAGATCTACACGCGCACCGGCGACGCCGGCGAGACCGGCCTCGTCGACGGCTCGCGCGCGTCCAAGGCGAGCCCCGTCTTCGCCGCGATCGGGGACGTCGACGAGGCGAACAGCGCGATCGGCGCAGCCGTTCGGGCGGTGACGGACGCCGAGGCGCGCACGATGCTCGGCCGCATCCAGAACGAATTGTTCGATCTCGGCGCCGATCTCGCCACGCCGGAGGGCGTTGAAGGCGCGCTTCGCATCCAGCCGGACCAGGTCGCACGGCTCGAGCGCGAGATTGACGGGATGAACGAGGATCTCGAGCCGCTGAAGAGCTTCATCCTTCCCGGCGGCGGCGGCGGAGCCGCCGAGCTCCACCTCGGCCGCGCGGTGGTGCGGCGGGCCGAACGGGCGGCGGTGGCCAATGCGGCGGCCTTCAATCCGGTCGCGCTCCAATATCTCAATCGCCTGTCGGACCATTTGTTCGTGCTTGCGCGTTGGGTGGCGCGTGAGGGGGGCGGCGACATCCTCTGGAAGCCCGGCGCAACACGCGACGGCTGACACGCGTTCTTCTTTTGTGCTAGGCCCGCCGAGGGGAGGCTCATGATGGCCACACAGGTCCGGCCTGCGGCGGGAGAGAGCCTGGCGGCGCGCTACGAGCGCGCGCGCGGGCTCAGCCTCGCCATCGCCGCGCCGCTTTCCGACGCCGACGCCACCGTCCAGCCGATGCCGGACGCCTCGCCCGCCAAATGGCACCTCGCTCACACGACCTGGTTCTTCGAAACCTTCGTGCTGCGCGATCATCTGCCCGGCTATCGGGCTTATGACGAGGGCTATGCTTACCTGTTCAACTCTTATTATGAGGGCGAGGGCGAGCGGCACCCGCGCGCCGAGCGGGGCATGATCGCCCGTCCGTCGCTCGACGAGGTCCGCGCCTGGCGCGCGGCGGTGGATGAGGCGCTGCTCGCCGCGATCGGCGATCTGCCCGCCGGGATCATCATGCTCGGACTCAATCACGAGCAGCAGCATCAGGAATTGATGCTGATGGACCTGACCGCGACCTTCTTCGCAAATCCGCTTCGTCCGGCACTTTGGGCGCCCGGCCCCGTCCAGCCCGCGGCGCTGCCCGGCCCGATCGGCTGGCGGCAGGGCGCGGAGGGCGTGGTCGAGATCGGCCATGACGGCGCCGGCTTCGCCTTCGACTGCGAGGGGCCGCGCCACCGCGCCTTGCTCCATCCGCATGCGCTCGCCGACCGCACGGTGACCAATGCCGAGTGGCTGAGCTTCATCGCCGAGGGCGGCTATGGCGATCCTTTGCTCTGGCTGTCCGACGGCTGGGCCTGGGTTCGCGAGAACCGGATCGAGGCGCCGCTTTATTGGCTGAAGAGCGAAAGCGGCTGGTCGCGCTTCGCGCTCGATGGCCTGAGGCCGGTCGACCTCGCCGAGCCGGTCAGCCACATCTCTTATTACGAGGCCGACGCTTATGCCCGCTGGGCGGGCGCGCGCCTGCCGACCGAGGCGGAATGGGAACATGCCGCGGCTTCGCTCGATCCCGATGGCGGCAACCAGCTCGATGCCGCCGGCCCGGTACGCCCCGCCGCCGGCGAAACCGGCCTCATCGGCAATGTCTGGCAATGGACGGGAAGCGCGTATCTCCCCTATCCCGGTTTCCAGCCGGCGCCGGGCGCGGTCGGCGAATATAATGGCAAGTTCATGTGCTCGCAGATGGTGCTGCGCGGCGGCTGCTGCGCGACTCCGCGCGGCCATGTCCGGGCGAGCTACCGCAACTTCTTCTACCCCCACCAGCGCTGGATGTTCTCCGGGCTTCGGCTGGCGCGTGACAGCTGATCCCGCGTTCCGCGCCGACGTGCTCGCCGGGCTCGCCGCGCCGATCCCGGCGATTCCGGCGCGCTGGCTCTACGACCGGCGGGGCTCGGAATTGTTCGAGGAAATCACCCGCCTGCCCGAATATTATCCGACCCGGACCGAGGCCGCCCTGCTCGAGCGCTATAGCGGCGAGATCGCGGAGCGGCTCGGCACCGGCGAGGCGGTGGTCGAGTTCGGCTCGGGTTCCTCGGCCAAGACGCCGATCCTGCTGCGCGCGATCCGCCCGTCGGCCTATGTCCCGGTCGATATCAGCGGCGATTTCCTGCGCGAGTCCGCAGGCGCGCTCCAGGCCGAATTTCCCGATCTGCCGATCCACCCCGTCGAGGCCGACTTCACCCGCTTGTTCGGCCTGCCCGCCGAGATCGCGGCCGCGCCCAAGCTCGGCTTCTTCCCGGGCTCGACGATCGGCAATTTCGTCGCCCGCAGCGCCGTCGATCTGCTGCGCGCGATGAAGGAGACGCTTGGCGAGGGCTCGCGTCTCGTCATCGGCATGGACCGGATCAAGCCGGTCGACGTCTTGCTGCGCGCCTATGACGATGAAGCCGGCGTCACCGCGGCCTTCAACCTCAACCTGCTCCACCGGATCAATGCCGAGCTCGACGGCCACGTGCCCGTGGACGCGTTTCGCCACCGCGCGATCTGGAACGACGAGATGAGCCGGATCGAAATGCATCTCGAGGCGGTGCGCGACGTCGCCTTCCGGGTCGCGGGCGCGGCCTTCGCGATGAAGGCGGGCGAAACCGTCCATACCGAGAACAGCCACAAATACGGCCATCGCGACTCCCGCCTCCTGCTGCGCGCCGCCGGCTGGGGCGTGGTCGCCGAATGGACGGACGAGGAGAGCTGGTTCTCGATCCTCCTCGCCGAGGCCGAGCCGCCCCGCTCGGCGCCCTGAGCTTCCTTCGATACGCCGTTTCGACAAGCTCAACGGCTACTCAGGATGAGCGGGTATAGTAAGCTGTTTTCCTCCGCTCATCCTGAGTAGGGACTGAGCCTGGCGAAGGCCCGTATCGAAGGACCCGCCATTGCCCGTCCCAGCCGGCCCGGCTACAGGAGCCGACGACGCCTTTCCCGGAGAAACCATGCTGCTGTCCCTGTTCCAGATCCTCGACGTCCTCCTCCAGGTCTTGATGTGGATCATCGTCATCCAGGCGATCCTGTCCTGGCTGGTGGCGTTCAACGTGATCAACACCCACAATGATTTCGTCCGCTCCTTCCTCAACGCGATCGACCGGCTGACGCGGCCGCTCTACCGGCCGATTCGCAAGCTGCTGCCCGATTTCGGCGGCATCGATTTCTCGCCGATCGTGGTCATCCTCCTGATCTACGTGCTGCGCATCCTGCTGTCGGGCCTGGCGCGGGACCTCCTCGTCTCGGGGGCGATTTGACCGCTGCGATCATCGACGGTCGGGCCTATGCGCAAGCCTTGCGCGCGCGCATCGCCGCCCTGGTCCCCGGCTTTGCCGCCAGCGCCGGCCGCCCGCCCGGCCTCGCCGTCGTGCTCGTCGGCGAGGATCCGGCGAGCCGGGTCTATGTCCGTTCCAAGGGCAAGGCGACAATCGCCGCCGGCATGGCGAGCGTCGAGCATCTGCTCCCGGACGATACGCCAGAGCGCGACCTGCTCGGCCTCGTCGAGACGCTCAACCGCGACGACAGTGTCGACGGCATCCTCGTCCAGCTCCCGCTGCCGCCGCAGATCGACCAGGGCAAGGTCATCGCCGCGATCGATCCGGCCAAGGACGTGGACGGCTTCCACGTCGTCAATGCGGGCCGGCTCGCGGTCGGCGAGGCCGGCGCGCTCATCCCCTGCACGCCGCTCGGCTGCCTGATGCTGCTCAAGGACCGGCTCGGCGACCTTGCCGGGCTCGAGGCAATGGTGATCGGCCGCTCGAACATCGTCGGCAAGCCGATGGCCCAGCTTCTCCTCAGGGAGAGCTGCACGGTCACCATCGCGCACAGCCGGACGCGGGACCTGCCCGCATTGGTCCGCCGCGCCGACATCGTCGTCGCCGCCGCCGGCCGGGCATCCATGGTCAAAGGCGACTGGCTCAAGCCCGGCGCGACGGTGATCGACGTCGGCATCAACCGGGTCGACGGCAAATTGGTCGGCGACGTCGACTTCATGAGCGCCAGCGAGGTCGCCGGCGCGATCACGCCCGTGCCTGGCGGGGTCGGGCCGATGACCATCGCGGTCCTGCTCCGCAACACGCTCGCCGCCGCACATGCCCGCGCCGGCCTCGAACCGCCGGAGGGCCTGTGATCGAGCTCTTCGTCTCCGCCTTCGTCACCTTCCTGGTGGTGATCGATCCGCCCGGCTGCGCGCCGATCTTCGCCAGCGTCACCGCCGGCGGGACGGCGCAGCACCGCCGCGCCATGGCGTTCCGCTCGGTCCTGATCGCCGCCGGCATCCTCATCTTCTTCGGCCTGCTCGGGCGCGATCTGCTCGGCGCGCTCGGCATCAGCCTGTCCTCGTTCCGGATCGCCGGCGGCCTGCTCCTCTTCCTGATCGCGGTCGACATGGTGTTCGAGAAGCGCACCGAGCGCCGCGAGAACCGCGCCGAGGAGGTGAGCGCGAGCGAGCATGACGACATTTCGGTCTTCCCGATGGCGATCCCGATGATCGCCGGCCCCGGCTCGATCGCCTCGATCATGCTCCTGATGTCGCGCAGCGAGGGCTGGGCGGAATGGCTGGTCGTGTGGGGCGCGCTCGCCGCGATCCTGCTGCTGACCTTGCTCAGCCTGCTGCTCGCCGGTCCGCTGATGCGCCTGCTCGGCAACCGCATGGAGGCGATGATCACCCGCCTGCTCGGCGTCATCCTCGCCGCGCTCGCCGTTCAGTTCGTCGTCGACGGCCTCAAGCGGACGTTCCTCTAGGCGGCGCCGTTTGGGCGGGCGCCGGCGCCGGCGCCGGCGCGGGCGGCGTCCGGACCATGCGCCACATCCGGTAGGGCGAATCGCGCGGCAATTGAACCGGCGCCAGCCAGGCCGGCACCCGCCCGCGCACCAATTGCATGTAGAAGCCATTCGGCGCTTCGGCACGGTAGATGGTCGATTCCGACATGTTCGGGCAGATCAGCAGATAATCGACATGATAGCGCTCCGCCGTCGCCCTGGCATTGGCGGCGTCGCCGCGCCAGGCGCGCATCACGTCGACGATCTGGGTGGCGTTGCGGTGGTAGGGGCCGGTGATGGCGTCATGGTGCGTCACCGTGATCAGGCGGGGGCCAAGGTCGACGAAGCTCATCACCATGCCGCGCGGCTGGCGCGTGACGGGGCCGAGCGCCCACAGGCTCGGGCAGCGGCTGCCGGCGAGGTTGATCGCGCGGCGATAGGCGGTGGGCGGCTGCGCGCTACCGAAGAAGAACCAGCCCCGGGCGAGGCCGACGACGATCAGCAGGATCAGCGCGACGCCGCCGAGGCGCAGGACCATGTTTGTCCGGCTCATGATCCAGGAGAGGATGATCCAGGCGAAGGCGGCGGCGCCGGTCGCGCCGAACAATTGCGCCGCCGGCCCGGCCCGGGTCTGCCAGAAGAGCAGGGCCGTGGCCATCGCCGTGAGCAGGGTGATCGCCGCCCAGCGGATGACGTTTTCCCGGTCCCGCTCCCTGTGGGTGACGTGGAGCATCGCCAGGCCGCCGATCAGGCCGGCGATGGGCAAGGTGAGGGTGGCCACCGTCGCGTCCCAGCCATGCCGCCAGATCGGCATCGCCTCGCGCACCTTGGAAAGCCAGAGCCGCTCCAGCTCCGGCGAGCTCTGCTCGAGCCGCCCCAGGCAGTGCGGCCAGGTCCAGGCGAAGGCGCCGGCGATGATCGCGCCCCCAAGGACGGCGGACCCCAGCCGTCCTTGCCAGCTTTTCGGCGAGGCCCAGGCGAGCAGCACTGCGACGGCGCCCGCCGCGACCATGGCGGAGAGCCAGACCGGGGAAAGCGCATCGCACATGGGCAGGCGGTTGGCTTCCGAGGCGAAGACGAGGAAACCGAAGGCGCAGCCCCCCGCCAGCGTGACGCCGTAGGCGAAGAGCCGCCGCGGCTCGCCGTCGCGGATCCACATCAGGACGGCGATCGCGCCGGCCGCGGCGAGATAGAGCAGCATCTCCAGCCCGATGGTCAGCGACAAAGCGGTCGCGGCGCCGAGCGTGAGGCCGGCGCGCAGTGGCCTTGGATCGGTCAAGGCGGCGACGGCCCAGGCAAGGAAGGCGAGCTGCCAGCCGTGATGATCGAGCCGCAAGGGGACCCACATGCCGACGACCGAGCCGCTGCAGGCGAGCAGGGTGATGGCGAGCAGATAGGCATGAGGCGAGATCAGCCGCCGCGCCATCAGCGCCACCGCCCACATCGCCACCAGCATCGGCAGCAGAGGGGCGATGGTGATCGCGATCGTCTCTGCGGTCCGGCCTCCGAAAAAGGGCGTGAAGAAGAGCTTCAGCCCAGCGATCGGCAGGTCGACCAGGCGCGACCAGTGGATGTTGGAGCCGGCCAGGCGGTGCTGCTGGAGATCGTACCAGCCCTGGCCCTCGAGCAGGCCGCGAACCTGCATCATCCGCATATTGTCGTCGGTGTCGCCGAGCGAGAAACCCTGAATCAGCGCCCAGCGGTCGAAGATCAGCCAGGCCGAGAAGCCGAGCCAGAACAAGGTCACCCACCAGCGCCAGTGCCGGTCCACAAATCCGAAGGGTGCCCCCGCTTGTTCCGGCATAAACGTTTCTTTTCTTTTCAACCCCAGCGATGCGCATTAGTCGCTGCCGGCCAAAGGGCAAGCGGGCGAAAACGGGAAGGCGGCGCGCAAGACATGAACGAGGCAGGCGCGCTCAAATCGCTGGCGGCGCAGTTCATCCGGTTCGGCATGGTCGGCGGCTTCGTCACCGTGCTTGGCGTCGCCGCTTATTATGTTCCGGCGACCTATATGGGCGTTGCGCCCCTGCTCGCGAACCTGCTCGGCTATGCGGTGGCGGCGGCGCTCGGTTATGTCCTGCACAGCCGGATCAGCTTTCGCGGCCATGGCAGCCGCGACAGGCCGGCGCAGCGCACCGGACGCTTCCTGATCGTCTCGCTGATCAGCCTCGGGCTCAACAGCCTGTGGGTCGGCGTGCTGACCGGGCCGCTGCACGGCCCGACCTGGTGGCCGGTCATCCCGATGGTGTTCGTGACCCCCCTCGTCACATTCTCGCTCAACCGGCAATGGGTGTTCGGGTCTTGATCTCGCTCACGCTCGTGCGGCGCCGGGCCGGTGCGGCTCCAGAGGGGGACTCCTGATGGAGCGCGAAGTCTACGACCAGATGGCGCGGATCGACCAGGTTCACTGGTGGTACGTGGCGCGGCGCGATATATTGGCGAGCTTGATCAAGCGGCGGATCGACCTGCCGCAGGGCGCCCGGATTCTCGAGGTCGGCTGCGGCACCGGCCACAATCTGGATATGCTGGGGCGGTTCGGCGCCGTCGACGCGATCGAGGTCGACGAAGCCGCGCGCGACATGGCGAGCGAGCGGCTCGGCCGGCCCGTCCTGAACGCGCCGCTGCCGGCGCTGGAGGGCGTCGAGGACGGCGCCTACGATCTGATCGCCATGCTCGACGTCCTCGAGCATCTCGATGATCGCCGGGGCGCGCTCGCCAATCTGGCGCGCAAGCTGAAGCCGGGCGGGCGGATCTTGATCACCGTGCCCGCCTTTCCCTTCATGTGGAGCGGCCATGACGAGGTCAACCACCACAAATTGCGCTACACGCGGGCAACGCTTCGCAAGGACGTCGCCGGCGCGGGCCTGACGCTGGACATGATGCGCTGGTTCAACAGCCTGCTCTTCCCGGTCGCCGCCTCGGCGCGGATGGGGAGCCGGCTGCTTGGCCTGAAGGGCGGCGACGACAAGGTCCCGGCCAGGCCGGTCAACGCCTTGTTCCGCTGGATCTTCGGGCTCGAACGCTATGCGATCGGGCGCTTGCCGCTGCCGCCGGGCGTGTCGCTGGCGGCGATCGTCTCGGCGCCCGAGGCCTCCTCGGCGGCCTGAGCGACATGGCCGAGGCGGGCGGCCCCACCCGTCCGGCCGGCAATGTCCGAGACGATGTAGAGCGGCCTCTTCTTGGCCTCGACGTAGAGCCGGCCGAGATATTCGCCGATCATGCCAAGCACGAACATCTGAACGGCGCCGAGCACGACCACGACCAGCATCAGCGAGGTCCAGCCCTGGATCGCGGTGCCGGTGACGAAGCCGATGGCGATGTAGATCAGCAGCAGGACCGAGGCGACGACCAGCCACATCCCGACATGGCTGGCCATGCGCAGCGGCGCGGTCGAAAAGCCGGTGACCGCGTCGAGGGCGAAGCGGATCATCTTGGCGAGCGGATATTTGGTTTCGCCGGCATGGCGCTCGGCGCGGTCGTAGACGATCGGCACCTGCCTGAAGCCGACCCAGGCGACCATGCCGCGGATGAAGCGCGATTGCTCGGGCAGCGCCAGCAAAGCGTCGAGCGCGCGCCGGCTCATCAGCCGGAAATCGCCGGTGTCGCGCGGGATCTCGATCTCGGCAAGCCGCGAGAGCAAGCGGTAGAAGAGCTTGGCGGTGCCGCGCTTGAAGGCGGTTTCGCCGGCGCGGGCGCGGCGCACCGCATAGACGACGTCGGCCTCGCTGCGCTCCATCTCGGCGATCATCTCGGGGAGCAATTCGGGCGGATCCTGGAGATCGGCGTCGATGATCAGGATGCGCGCGCCCGCGCAAAGGTCGAGGCCCGCCGTCAGAGCGAGCTGGTGGCCGTGATTGCGCGACAGGTTGATCGCGACCAGGCGCGGGTCGCGCTCGGCGAGCGCCTGCATCATCGCCCAGCTGCCGTCGCGCGAGCCGTCATTGACCAGCACGATCTCATAATCCTCGCCGACGGCCGCGGCGGCCGCCTTGCTCAGCCGGGCGTGGAGCTCGGGCAGGCAGGCCTCCTCGTTGAAGCAGGGGACGACGATCGAAAGCGAAAGCGGGGTCATCAAGGGTCCTTGGGCGGCGGCGCGAACGGAGAGCGGTCCGCGACCCTATAGAGGACGCTGGAGCCGCTGCGCCAGACCGGTTCGAGCCCTTGGGTGAGCGCGGCGTCGTAAGGCGGCGGCGTGATCAGCCAGACATAATCGAAGGCGTCGCGCGGGAATTGGGCGAGCGCCTGGTCGATCGTCAGCCAGGCCTCGCCGCGGCAGCGCACGAGGGTGACGATCTGGGTCGGGTCGCGGATGAAGGGAAAGCCGTTCCGGTAGCGGACATGGAGCAATTGCGCGCCTTCCATCGTCCACTGGTCGTTGGAGAAAGCGTGGTTGCGCACGGTCGCGAGCGCCGAAAGGTGGAGCAGCCGCGACATTCCCCAGGGCTCGGAGCAGTTCCGGCCGATGAAGCTCACCATCCGCGCCCCGTGCGGGACGTGGGCCAGTGCGCCGAGCTCGCGGTCGTAGCTCTCGTCGTAGAGCCACGTCGAATATGTGGTGGCGCCGGTGCGCAGCAGCACGAAGGCGAGGGCGGTGACGGCGATGGTGCGCCGGAAGCCGAGCGCCGACTGGTCCTTGAAGCGGATGGCGACGAGGCCGATCGCGAACAGATAGGGCGCGAGCCGCATGTCCGCATAAGCCGAGCCGAACACGATCCTGGGCAGCAGCACATAGACCAGAGCAAGGAAGAGGAAGGAGGCGGCGAGGTTGCGCGACCAGGTCATCCTTTTGTCGACGATCGACCACGCCATGATCAGCACGCAGAAGCTCAGCGACGCCCGGTCCCACCATTCCCAGCGGTCGCGCAACGCCATCACCAGCCAATCATACTTGCTCACCCAGTTGAACAAATCGGCGGTCTGGCCGGCGGCGTTGCTCCGCCAGGCGAGCATCAGCGCGACCGGCGGCACCAGCGCCAGGCAGTGGAGGCCGGCGTGGAAGCCGGCCAAGTGGAAGCTCCGGCCGCGGTCGTGCTGGCGGACCAGCTCGGCCGAGAAAGCGAGCACGCCCAACGTCCCCCAGCCGAAGGCGTGGGCCAGCCACAGGACGAGGGAGATCGGAACGAAGAGGGCGGCGCGCAGCCAGACCCGGTTGAGCCGCCCGAGCCTCAGCCAGAAAGCGAAGGCGACCAGCGCCAGCCCCATCGCCAGCGCGAAATTGACGAATCCGAACAAAAGCGGAAAATTGTAGGCGAAGGGCACCGCGAACAAGGCGCTCGGCGGTACCCGGCCGTGCACCTCGTAGGCGACCCAGAGCAGGCCGGCGACGGTCAAGGGCGGGACGGCGACGATGATCAGCTTGACCGCGGCTTCGAGCCCGATCAGGGGCGCGAGCCACTGGACCAGCAGGTCGACGCCGAGATTGCCGATCACCGCCCATTGGAAGCCGTAATATTCGCGCAAAGGCGCCGACGTCGCGAGATCGAGCTGGACGCGGTAGCGGCCCATATGGCCGGGCAGGTCGAGCAGAGGCGGCACGTCGGGCCACAGCAGCGGCAGGGCCGACAGCAGGACCAGCGCGAGGACGAAGTCCCTGCGCTCCCAGAACGGCCTCGGCGTGCCGTCCTCCCGCCTCGGAAAATGTCCTTCCTGCATTTCCCCGGTCCCGCCTCGCCCCTGCCTTCCCAAGTCCGGGACGGCATTCAACCCAAAAGTGCTCCGTTTCCGGCCGAGGGGATATCCGGGTGGCCGGCCGTCACTCCGCGGCCCGGCTCAAATGCCATTCGGGCGCGTCCTCGAGCGCGTGCAGGCGCTTTTCCTCCTCGTACATATAATCCCAGGTCATCGGGATGGCGTCGCGCCGCTTCACATATTGGAGCTGCCAGTTGACCAGGCCGCCATAGCGGAACGCAGCTTCGGCCCCGGCCAGATAGAATTGCCACATGCGGAAGAAGCGCTCGTCGTAGAGGGCGGTGATCTCCTCCTGATGCGCTATCGTCCGATAATACCATTCCGCCAGCGTCAGCGCATAATGGTAGCGGACCGCCTCGACGTCGCTGACGATCAGCCCATTCTTCTCGGCCTCGCTGACCAGCTCGGACAGCGCCGGGATATAGCCGCCCGGGAAAATATATTTGCGCGTCCATTTGTCGGTCAGGCCCGGCTCGCCCATCCGGCCGCAGCAATGCGAGAACATGACGCCGTCATCCTTGAGCAGCCGGCGCATATGCTCGAAGAAACCCGGATAATGGGGCGTGCCGAGATGCTCGATCAGGCCGACGCTGGTGATCCGGTCGAACTCGCCGGTGACGTCGCGATAATCCTTGAGCTCGAACTTCACCCGGTCCGACACGCCGAGCTCGCGGGCGCGTTCGTTGGAGAATTCGATCTGGTCGGGCGCGAGCGCGACGCCGAGCACGTCGACGTCGTAATGGCGGTGCAGGTAGAGCGCGAGACCGCCCCAGCCGCAGCCGATGTCGAGCACCTTCATGCCGGGCTTGAGGTTCAGCTTGGCGGCGATATGCGCCTTCTTGTCGAGCTGCGCCTGCTCGAGCGTGTCGCCGGGGTCGCGATAATAAGCGCAGGTATATTGGCGGTCCTCGTCGAGGAACAGTTCGTAGAGCCGCCTTGTGAGGTTGTAGGTATGCTCGGCGTTGCGGCGCGAGCGGCTCTTCCAGTTGATCTGGTCGAGCTTGCCGGCGACGGCGTTGATCGAGCGGATGACCGGATTCTTGGCCTTCAGCGCGCCCTGCTTCTCGAACGGCGCATTGTAGCGGATCAGCAGGACCAGGTCGCGTATGTCGCGCGGCGGATCGACCACCAGCCAGCCGTTCATATAAGCCTCGCCGGCACCGACCCGGGGATCCTTGGCGATGTGCCAGGCCGCTTTGGGGCTGGTCAGGCGGCAGTGGACGGGGCCGTGCTCGGGGTCGGGGGCGCCGTAGCGATACTCCTTCCCGTCATGGT